>Ga0308170_10000087_pt1 | contig 194444 bp, 164 predicted proteins | sample PhyBR2_2_FD_202136 | JGI IMG/M metagenome (GOLD analysis project Ga0308170, IMG submission 202136) | Phyllosphere microbial communities from UC Gill Tract Community Farm, Albany, California, United States - DLSLSB.R2 | ecosystem: Host-associated > Plants > Phyllosphere > Unclassified | place... | reverse complement strand
AGGTTCGGTGCAACCAGGAAATCGTGCGAACGGTGCATGCCGCGCTTGGACGGGGACTTCTTATTCTGCTGAACTGCCATGATGACTCCTAAACATAAGTTCTAAAATTCTAACACATTCGACTCGCAAAACGATGCGTATCGAGTATCCCAGCGGCAATCATTCAGGATGAACGACCGCCGACATGTTTAACGCTGCTGTACAACTCACTACACTGCCATACTCGATTGCTGCACGCGTTTGACACGTTCTTGAAGCATCCCGAAGCCAGCCGTGGTGGCGAACTCCGAGGTGCATAATTCTTTTGTAATACTATTTATTCTGGCTTGAGGCTCTTCAGTGCCGCGAACGGCGATACCTTATCCGACTTCAGCGAGTCGATCAACTTGGTATCGGGGCACACCTCGTGTTTCGGTGCCTGCGGCAGGGCCAGCAGGGCTTCATCTTCCAGCAACTGACGGAGATCGGCTTCGTGGCTGCCGACGATCACGTCGATGCTCTCGTCGTCGAGGACTTCCTCGATCTCGTCCGCATCGGCGTCGTCCTTGCCGAGCACCAGCATGGTCGACGAATCGATGTGGTACGCAAACGGCCCGAGGCAACGCTGGCACACCAGATTGACCATACCTTCTACCGACAGCGTCATCGACGGGTAACCCTGCTTGGTCTGCCCACCCTGGATCGACCAGGTAATCTCGCCGGACGGGTCGGCGCAATCGGCCGCCAGCCGGGTCATTTCCGCCACCGGCGTGACGCCTTCACGATAGCCCTTGTTCCGGCAAAATTCGAAGGCGTCGATGACAAAAGCGCTCATTTGGAAAAACTTCCCCGGAAAACCTGCGATAATAGCAGGCTTATCCCCGCCTAGTCAAAGACTTGCTGCATTTTTCAAGGCGTTGCGCTTCGAACGTCGCGAGGACGCATCTCTTTGTTTTGCTTACGAATATTGGACAGGACGACATGATACCAAGTTCCGACCTTCCAGGCATCATCCTGGCGTCGAGTTCCGCCTACCGCCGCGAATTATTGTCACGCCTGCAACTGCCCTTCGAGGCGATCTCACCCGACATCGACGAAACACCGCTTCCCGGCGAAGCCCCTGAAGCGACGGCCCTGCGCCTGGCGCGCGAGAAAGCCGCAGCGGTGGCGCGCCTGCGTCCGGGATCGCTGATGATCGGCTCGGACCAGGTCGCCACGCTGGACGGCCTCCAGATCGGCAAGCCGGGCGACCACGCCCGCGCCCTGGCGCAACTGCAACTGATGCGCGGCCGGCGCGTGGTCTTCCACACCGCCTTGTGCCTGTGGGACAGCCGCCAGGACCCGGCGGCGCCGAATGCGGTCCAGCTCGACAACGTGCAGACGTTTGTCACCTTCCGCGACCTGCCCGACGCCGAACTCGACGCCTACCTGCGCATCGAGCAGCCCTACGATTGCGCCGGCAGCGCCAAGAACGAGGGCCTCGGCATCGCCCTGCTCGAGCGCATCGACAGCAGCGATCCGACCGCCCTCACCGGCCTGCCCCTGATCGTCCTGACCGGCATGCTGCGCCGTGCCGGCGTGCCTTTCTTCGGCGTCTGATTCAGCCTTATTTCGCGTATTTATTTCCGCACTTATTTTGCTCATGCCCGGTACCCTCTACCTGATCCCGAACACCCTCGGCGCCACCGAAGCCACGGCGCACGCCCTGTCCCATGTCCTGCCCGAGCAGGTGCAGGACATCACGTCAAAACTCGATTACTTCGTGGCCGAGAACGCCAAGACGGCGCGCGCCTTCCTGAAACTGGTGGCGATCGACCATCCGCTGGCGAAGCCGCTGCAGGAAATCCAGATCGCCGAACTCAACGTCAACACCCCGGCCGAGGCGCTCAGTGCCCTGCTGGCGCCGCTGCTGGTTGGCCGCGATGCCGGCCTGGTATCGGAAGCCGGCGTGCCGGCCGTGGCCGACCCCGGCGCCGACCTGGTCCGCCTGGCGCACCAGCACGGCATCACGGTGCGGCCGCTGGTCGGCCCGTCCTCGCTGCTGCTGGCCGTGATGGCGAGCGGCCTGAACGGCCAAAGCTTCGCCTTCAACGGCTACCTGCCGACCGATGCCGGCCAGCGCAGCAAGCGCATCCAGCAACTGGAAGCGCGCTCGCGCAGCGAGAAACAGACACAATTGCTGATCGAGACGCCGTACCGCAACGGCGCGATGCTGGAAGCACTGGTGGCGAGCTGCCAGCCGGGTACCTTGATCTGTGTGGCGACGGATTTGTCGCTGCCGAGCGAGTCGGTCAGGACGATGGCGGCGGCGAAGTGGAAGGGTGTATTGGCGGCGAATAAAGCGCCGGATTTTCACAAGAAGCCGACGGTGTTTCTGTTTTTGGGGCAGTAAGAAGATCGAAAGCCGATGCTGGCGCGGGAGGATTGCGTTAGCTTAAAAACGTCGCCCCTGCGAAGGCAGGGGTCCAAGTTATACGCGCCGTCGAAAAGCGTGCAAATTGGACCCCTGCCTTCGCAGGGGCGACGTGCATCTGCAGCGGATTATCTGTTGCGCATCTCAGTACGCCTCAGCGCACCTCAGCCTCACTCAACTCACGCACCCAATCGAAAGCCGCCAGCTCGATCTCCCGCAACTGCTTGGCAGTCAGTTCCAACCGCCCCAGCGCCTGCGTCAGCGCGCGCGTGCATTCGGTCTTCTCGAGTTCCTCGGCCACCACCAGCATCGCCCCGTAATCGCCGGCGCGCTCCAGCAGTGCCGCACGCACCTCCTGCGACACCTCGACCCGCTCCAGGATCTCGCGCATCGGCACCGAGAACAGCGCATCCATCAGCGACATGATGCCGATGGTAAAGGCATTGTTCGCGCCTTCGATGTCGCCCGGGTGCAGCGTCAGCGTCATCAGTTCGAGCAGGCGGCCGCGCGTGGTGGCCATCTGCAGCAGCGGCGAATCCAGTTCGACGTGGCCGTCCGGCCCGCTGTACAGCAGGATCTGCAGCCAGCGCTGCAACTGGCTGCGCCCCAGGCGCGTCAGCGCTTCGGACACCGAGTCGATATGGCCGCCGCCATGGGTGCCGGTCAGGTGGCTGTTTACCAGGCGCAACAGATTCAGGCTGAGCAGGGTGTCGCGCTTGACCGCTTCCTCGATCGCCTCGTTGCCGGCATTCGAGGCGATCAGGTCGATCAGGCGCAGCACCACCATTTCGGATGGCGAGATCCGTTTGCCCGACAGGATCGCCGGCCGCGCAAAGTAATAGCCCTGGAAATATTCGAAGCCGAGCTCCAGGCACAGCTGGAATTCCTCGACTGTCTCGACCTTTTCCGCCAACAATTTCTGATGCGGGCCGCGCAGCGTTCGCGACAACCCGGCCAGCTCCTCGCGACTGACGCCCTGCAGGTCGACCTTGATCACATCGACCAATGGCATGAGCTTGCTTACCTGCTCTGAATGGTCTATAACATCGTCGAGGGCGAACTTGAAGCCGAGCTCCTTCAACTCGCGCACGCGCGCCAGCACTTGCGGCGTCGCCTGCACGGTTTCCAGGATTTCAAGGATGACCTTGTCGGGTGGCAAAAAGCGAACGAAGTCGCTCATCAACACGACCTCGTCGACGTTGACGAAGGCCACCAGTTCACCCACCACCTGATGCATCCCCAGCTGCGAAGCGTGGGAAATCACGGCAGCGGTGGCTGCGGCATAATCGGTCAGCTGTGCGTCCTCGTGCTCCGGGGCGGCGCGAAACAGCAGCTCGAACGCCACCAGCTTCTGGTCGCGCCCCAATATGGGCTGGCGTGCCAGAAAGAATTCATCGGACGGCGCGGACGTCGCTGCCGTTGCAACCGCATGCATGTAAAACTCCTGTGAATCAATTTTCAGCACGCGAAAACGCGTGCCGGTTCCGGGCTGGCCGGAACTCGGGACCGACTATACTACAGACTGATAGTCTTTACATTTCGACATCGTATCAAATCGTTACGGAGACGAGGCGCGTTTGCGCGCGCTCGCCGCCTTCTTACGCAAACGATTGACCGAGGCTTGCCGATGACCGGCGGATGCCTGTCAGGGACGGCCGGGTCCGCCGCGCTTGGGGCCGCGCGGGCCCGTCGGGCGCGCCGCATCCGAACGGACGCCGCCCTTGTCGGCACCGCCGGCACGCTTGGCCGGCGCAGCGGCGCGTTCGGTCGGACGCCCTTCCGGCGTCTTGGCGGCGCTGCGGCTGCCCGGCTGGCTTTGCGGCGGACGGTATTCGCCGGTGCGCGGACGGGCCGAACGGCTGCCTTCCTTGTTCTCGCCCTTGGCCTCGCCTTTGTCGCCCTTGGTCAGGCGCGCGCCCGACGCATCGACGAAAGGCTGGCCCGGCAGGCGCAGGCTGCCGCCGCCGGACAGCGGGCTGGCCCGGCGCGCATTGCCGATTGGCACGCGCGGACCGTTGCCCGCTGCGCGCCCTGCTCCGGCACTGCCGACCGCACCGGCGCCGGCGCCGGTTACCTGGGTGCCGCGCTCGATGCGGAAGGTGGCGCCGCCGTCCTTGCCCAGCACCTGCACCAGGTAAGGCATGGTCTCGCGCAGCATCGGTTCCAGCGTGTACGGCGGATTCAGGATGAACATGCCGCTACTGTGCATGCCCATACCGTCGGGGCCGGGGGTGGCCACCGTCAGCGTGACGTGCAGCCATTCCTTGGCCGGCAGGCGCTTCAGGCGGTCGGCGAACTGGCGCGACTCCATGCGCTGCAGCACCGGATACCAGACCGCAAAGACGCCGGTCGGGAAGCGCTCCAGCGCATCTTCGAGCGCATCGCGCACGTGCTTGTAGTCCAGCTTGACTTCGTAGGGCGGGTCGATCAGCACCAGCGCGCGGCGCGACGGCGGCGGCAACAGCGACTTCATGGCCTGGAAGCCGTCCGCGTAGTCAATCAGCACGCGCCGGCCGCGGGCGCGTTCGCCCTGCTCGGCCTTGTGCGCGTCGAGCTTGCGGAAATTATCGACCAGCAGCTTGGTATCGGCCGGGTGCAGTTCGAACAGGCGCAGCCGGTCTTCCGGACGCGCCACCTGTTCCGCCACGTAAGGCGAACCCGGGTAGTAGCGCAGGCGGCCGCTCGGATTCATCGCCTTGACCAGGTTCACGTAATCGGCCAGCGCCGCCGGCAAGTCGTCGCGTTCCCACAGGCGCGCGATACCGTCCACGTATTCGCCACTCTTGAGCGCCTGTGCGCTGTCGAGTGCGTACACGCCGGCACCGGAATGGGTGTCGATATAGGTATAGGCGACGTCCTTCTGGTTCATATATTGGTGCAACTGAACCTGGATAAAGTGCTTCAGGACATCAGCATGGTTCCCCGCGTGGTAGGCGTGGCGGTAGCTAAACATAGTGGAATTCCAAAAAAATGGGTGCGGCGGCGGCGCGCTGTTGCGTCCGATCGTGCCTGGTTGCGCGCATTATCCACTAGTTAGGCGGCCTGCCTCAACTTTGGGCAAGAAAAAGCCGCAGCGGCCTGGGGCGCGCTGCGGCTTCCGGGTGCATCTTGAAATAACTTAGGCAACCTTTTTCTCGTCGAAGAATTGCTCGTCTTCGGTGGAGCCGTGCAGCGCCGTGGTCGAGCTCTGGCCCTGCTGGATCGCCTGCGTCACCGCATCGAAATAACCGGTACCGACTTCGCGCTGGTGCTTGACCGCCGTGAAGCCCTTGTCGGCGGCAGCGAACTCGGCTTCCTGCATCTCGACGAAGGCCGACATGCCGGTCCGCGCATAGCCATGCGCCAGGTTGAACATGCTGTAGTTCAGCGCATGGAAGCCGGCCAGCGTGATGAACTGGAATTTGTAGCCCATTGCGCCCAGTTCTTTCTGGAACTTGGCGATGGTCGCGTCGTCCAGGTTCTTTTTCCAGTTGAACGAGGGCGAGCAGTTATAAGCCAGCATCTTGCCCGGGAACTTGGCGTGGACGGCTTCGGCGAAGCGCCTGGCGAAGGCCAGGTCCGGCTTGCCGGTCTCGCACCAGACCAGGTCGGCGACCGGGGCATAGGCCAGCGCGCGCGAGATCGCCTGCTCGATGCCTGGGCGCACGCGGAAGAAACCCTCGACGGTGCGCTCGCCAGTGCAGAACTCCTTGTCGTTGGCGTCGACATCCGAGGTCAGCAGGTCGGCCGCTTCGGCGTCGGTGCGGGCGATCACCAGGGTCGGGGTCCCCATCACGTCGGCCGCCAGGCGCGCCGCCGTCAGTTTCTCGACCGCCTCGCGGGTCGGCACCAGCACCTTGCCGCCCATGTGGCCGCACTTCTTGACCGAGGCCAGCTGGTCCTCGAAGTGCACGCCGGCGGCACCTGCTTCGATCATCGACTTCATCAGTTCGTAGGCATTCAGCACGCCGCCGAAACCGGCCTCGGCATCGGCAACGATGGGCGCGAAGTAATCGATGTCGCCCTTGCCTTCCGACCACTGAATCTGGTCGGCGCGCTGGAAGGTGTTGTTGATGCGGCGCACCACCAGCGGCACCGAGTTGGCCGGGTACAGCGACTGGTCCGGATACATTTCGCCGGCGACGTTGGCATCGCCCGCCACCTGCCAGCCGGACAGGTAGATCGCCTTCAGCCCGGCCTTGACCTGCTGCATGGCCTGGTTGCCGGTCAGCGCGCCCAGGGCGTTGACGTAGTCTTCGGTATTGACCAGGTTCCACAGCTTCTCGGCACCGCGGCGCGCCAGCGTATGCTCGATCTGCAGCGAGCCGCGCAGGCGCACCACGTCTTCTGCCGTGTAATTGCGGACCACGCCTTGCCAGCGCGGGTTGCTGTCCCATTCCTGCTGCAGAGCGGCGATTTGCTGTTCACGAGTTGCCATGGTGTTCTCCTGATGAAGATGCATAAAAAGCTGGGTTGGAAGGAAGCGCTGTTGGATCAATGATAGGCCGGTTCGTGCAGTGCACCACGGTCTTATATAAGACACAGGAGCATTTTTATTCCATTTAAATTCAATGACTTAAATCAAGCATTCCATGATACGAAAACATATTTCTTAAAATGGGAATGGCAGGGTTGGCGTGCGCGTGTGCCATTTCATGTTGGCGAACCGGTTTTCATAATGCGGGAACCGGGGTACGGCATGCCCGGCATCGGATTGATGATCGCGTCGTTTCCGCAGCCAGCGCTTGATTCATCCGCCTTTTAGTTCCACAAGGAAATCAAATGGACGAAAAAAAACCCTGCCGGCCATGCCGACAGGGTTCCTTGCTGCAGAAAGGTGCGCTTACTTGGCCAGCTCGACCGCCGGCTCCTCGCCAAAGGTCAATTGCCCATTTCGAACATCGACGCGAATCGTGTCCTTCGGTCCAAAGCGGCCCGACAGGATCGCCTTCGACAACGGATTCTCGATCTGCTGCTGGATCGCGCGCTTGAGCGGACGCGCGCCATATACCGGATCGAAACCGGCCTCGGCGATAAACTGCAGCGCCGCCTCGCTGAGGTCGAGCGCCATCTCCATCTTGGCCAGGCGCTGCTCCAGCCCGTGCAGCTGGATACGGGCGATGGCGCCGATGTTCTTCTCGTCGAGTGCGTGGAACACCACGATCTCGTCGATCCGGTTGATGAACTCGGGACGGAAGTGTCCGCGCACCTCGGCCATCACCGCCATCTTCACCACTGCCGGCTCGGTGTTGTCCATCGACTGGATCTTGTGCGAACCCAGGTTCGAGGTCATCACGATCACCGTGTTCTTGAAGTCCACCGTGCGGCCCTGGCCGTCGGTCATGCGGCCGTCGTCGAGCGCCTGCAGCAGGACGTTGAACACGTCCGGGTGCGCCTTCTCGATCTCGTCCAGCAGGATCACGCTGTAGGGCTTGCGCCGCACCGCCTCGGTCAGGTAGCCGCCTTCTTCATAGCCGACGTAACCCGGCGGCGCGCCGATCAGGCGGGCGACCGAATGCTTCTCCATGAACTCGCTCATGTCGATGCGGATCATGGAATCCTCGGTATCGAACAGGAAGCCGGCCAGCGCCTTGCACAGCTCGGTCTTGCCGACGCCGGTCGGGCCCAGGAACATGAAGGAACCGTACGGACGGTTCGGGTCGGACAGGCCGGCGCGCGAGCGGCGGATCGCATCCGACACCGCTTCGATCGCTTCGTCCTGCCCCACCACGCGCTCGTGCAGCTTCTCTTCGATGTGCAGCAGCTTGTCGCGCTCGCCCTGCATCATGCGTGACACCGGGATACCGGTCGCGCGCGACACCACTTCGGCGATCTCTTCGGCGCCGACCTGGGTGCGCAGCAGGCGCGGCTTGCCGCTGTCGCCCTCGCCCTCGGCCTGCTCGCCGGCGGCTTCCGCATCATGAAGCTGCTTTTCGAGTTCCGGCAGGCGCCCGTACTGCAGCTCGGACACCTTCTGCCAGTTGCTCTGGCGCTTGGCTTCATCCATCTGCAAGCGGATGCGCTCGATCTCTTCCTTGATGTGGGTGGTACCCTGCACCGCCGCCTTTTCGGCCTTCAGGATCTCTTCGAAGTCGTTGTATTCGCGCTCCAGGCGGGCGATCTCGTCGTTGATCAGCTCGAGCCGGCGCTGCGATGCTTCATCGGTTTCCTTCTTGACCGCCTCGCGCTCGATCTTCAGCTGGATGATACGGCGGTCGAGCTTGTCCATCACTTCCGGCTTGGAATCGATCTCGATCTTGATCTTCGAGGCAGCCTCGTCGATCAGGTCGATCGCCTTGTCCGGCAGGAATCGGTCGGTGATGTAGCGATGCGACAGCTCCGCCGCGGCAATGATGGCCGGGTCGGTGATTTCCACCTTGTGGTGCAGTTCGTACTTTTCCTGCAAGCCACGCAGGATGGCAATCGTCGCCTCCACGCTCGGCTCGTCGACCAGGATCTTCTGGAAGCGGCGCTCGAGCGCGGCATCCTTCTCGACGTACTTGCGGTACTCGTCGAGCGTGGTCGCGCCGACGCAATGCAGCTCGCCGCGCGCCAGCGCCGGCTTCAACATGTTGCCCGCGTCCATCGCGCCTTCGGCCTTGCCGGCACCGACCATGGTGTGCAGCTCGTCGATGAAGACGATGGTCTGGCCTTCATCCTGCGCCAATTCCTTCAGTACCGTCTTCAGGCGCTCTTCGAATTCGCCGCGGAACTTGGCGCCCGCCAGCAGCGCCGCCATGTCGAGCGACAGCACGCGCTTGCCCTTGAGCGAATCCGGCACTTCACCGTTGACGATGCGCTGGGCCAGGCCTTCCACGATGGCGGTCTTGCCTACGCCCGGTTCGCCGATCAGCACCGGATTGTTCTTGCTGCGGCGCTGCAGCACCTGGATCGCGCGGCGGATCTCGTCGTCGCGGCCGATCACCGGGTCGAGCTTGCCCATGCGGGCGCGCTCGGTCAGGTCGAGCGTGTATTTTTTCAGTGCTTCGCGGTTGCCTTCCGCCTCCTGCGAATTCACGGATTCGCCGCCGCGCACGGCCTGGATCGCGGATTCCAGCGCCTTCTTGGTCAGGCCGTGTTCGCGCGCCAGGCGGCCGGCGTCGGATTTGTCCTCGGTCAGCGCCAGCAGCACCATTTCGCTGGACAGGAACTGGTCGCCGCGGCGCTGCGATTCGCGGTCCGCCAGGTTCAGCAGGCCGACCAGGTCGCGTCCGACCTGCACGTCGCCACCGGTGCCCGAGACTTTCGGCAGCCGCTCCATCGCATTGCGCAGCGCGTTGGCGAGAGCGCCCACGTTGACGCCGGCGCGTTGCAGCAGCGAGCGCGCGCTGCCATCGTCCTGGTTCAGCAGCGCACTCAGCAAGTGCACCGGTTCTATATATTGGTTATCGTTGCCGACCGCCAGGCTCTGGGCGTCCGCCAGTGCTTCCTGCAGCTTGGTCGTTAATTTATCTTGCCGCATATTATGTGCCCCTAGTAAATAACGTCAGTTTTTAAGATGGCACTACATTAGGGGCAGGCGACGCGTTTTCAAGATGTGAAACATGGCCTTTGTTTAACCCTGGCTTAGCTCCGGTTACCCGATCGCCTTGCGCATCAGCGTCAGGGGGACCGCCACCTGGCCGCCGCCGAGCGACAGGCTCAGGTCGCGCACGGGCATGAAGCCATGGGCCTGGTACAGCGGTACGCCCGGCATGGTCGCGGTCAGCTCGAGCGCCGTGAAACCTGCCGCCAGCGCCTGCGCGGTGCAGTGCTGCATCAGCATCGAGCCGAGACCCTGGCGTTCCATGCCCGGATCGACAAAGAAGGCGCGGATCTTCGCCGCCTCGCTGGCCGGGTCCAGAAAACGGTCCGGCGCCGACTTGTGCTGGTCGCCGCCGTAGGGTGTCGAGCGCTTGCTCCAGCCGCCGCAGGCGACGATGCGCGCGCCGTCTTCGATGGCGAAGTAGGTGCCGTCCCGGATGAGCTGGGTGTCGACGCCGAACACCTCGCGCGTAACCGCGTGCGCCTGTTCAGGGGTGTAAAAGCCGGCCGACAATCCGATCCCGGAACGTGCGATCAGCTTTTGCAGCACGGGAATGTCGGCCGCCGTGGCGGCGCGTAATTTGAAATAGGGTCGCATCGGATCATTCTACTGTCGGCTGTTGCGGGGCTGCGCTAGAATAATGCTGTGGAAATGGCATTCTTCCACTGACAAACCGCCCCCAGGGCCGATGATGCCTGCACCGCTCCCGGCCATGGGACGTGCAGGCGTTCGCCCGTCCAGCCTGCCGCATGTCCGGGATGCCCGACCGAGGACATGCATGACCTTATTAAATCGATTTTTGGAACCGCGCTTCTCGTCCAGCCAGCTGCTGCGCTACCTCGCCAAATGGCTGCCGCTGGCGCTGCTGGTCGGGCTGCTGGCCGGTTCCGCCTCGGCTTTCTTCCTGGTCGCGCTCGACTGGGCCACCGCCACCCGCCGCGCCCACCGCTGGCTGCTCTGGCTGCTGCCGCTGGCCGGCTTTGCGGTCGGCTGGCTCTACCTGCGGTTCGGCCGCGCCGTCGAGGCCGGCAACAACCTGCTGATCGACCAGATCCACGATCCGGATAAAGTCATTCCGCTGCGCATGGCGCCGCTGGTACTGGGCGGGACCGTACTGTCGCACCTGTGCGGCGCCTCGGTCGGGCGCGAAGGCACCGCAGTGCAGATGGGCGGCACGCTGGCCGACCAGCTGACCCATGTATTCGGGCTGCGGCACGAGGACCGGCGCACCCTGCTGATGGCCGGCATCAGTGCCGGCTTTGCCTCGGTGTTCGGCACGCCGCTGGCCGGCGCCGTGTTTGCCCTCGAGGTGCTGGCGATCGGCCGCCTGCGTTCGAACGCCCTGTTCGCCTGCCTGGTGGCCGCCATCGCCGGCGACCGCACTTGCCTGCTGTGGGGCGTGCATCACACGCATTATGTGATCGGGGCGATTCCGCCGTTGGCATCCTGGCCGCTGCTGGCGACGGGCCTGGCCGGCATCGCCTTCGGCCTGGCGGGACGGCTGTTCGCGGACAGCACCCATGCGCTGGGCGGCTGGATCAAGCGCAAGGTGGCTTACACGCCGCTGCGTCCGCTACTGGGCGGGATCGCGATCGCGCTGGCCGCGGCGGCGTTGCCGATCGACCCTTATCTGGGCCTGGGCATCCCGACTATCCAGGCCGCCTTCCTGCAACCGCTGGCGCCCTGGGATTTCGCCGGCAAGCTGGTGCTCACCGTGACCTCGCTCGGCAGCGGCTTCAAGGGCGGCGAAGTGACGCCGCTGTTCTACATCGGCGCCACGCTCGGCAATGCGCTGGCGCCGCTGCTGCACCTGCCGCTCGGCCTGCTGGCCGGCCTCGGCTTCGTCGCCGTGTTCGCCGGCGCCGCTAACACGCCGCTGGCCTCGACCCTGATGGCGATCGAACTGTTCGGCGGTGAGATCGGCGTGTATGCCGCCATCGCCTGTGTATTGAGCTATCTGTTTTCCGGCCACACCGGTATCTATCGCGCGCAGCGCCTCGGGCGCGGCAAATTCGGCCGCGGCCAGCGGGCGCCGGCACACCTGCGCTTGGGCGAACTCGACGCCTGGCGGCGCCAGGCCCGCAGCCAGGACGCGGATCGCGGCTGAGTCCGCGACACTGTCCTGCCGCGCTATCCCAGCTGTTCATAAACTGAACACTACCCGCTGCGCATGATGTTCAGTTTCCGCACCTTTGATGGCGCGCCGCCCTGTCTTACCCGTTGTGCATGCCCGGGCACGCTTATTGCGCTCGTTGGATGCATCGGCCCGCTGCGCCGATGCCAAGCCACCATAACGAGGAGACTGCGATGAAGAAAGTGCTTGCGATGAGCTTGCTTGCCGCTGCCGCCGCCCAGCCTGCATGGGCGGTCGACATCAAGGCCGGCGACTGGACCGTCAACGTCGGCGGCAACGTCAACGCCTACTACACGCTGGTGCGCTGCAAGGGCAGCTTCGACGGCGGCCTGGCGCTGGCCGGCCCCACCATCGGCTGCGGCGGCGAAGACCGCCGCACCACGGTCGGCAACGGCCTGCTGCCGAGCGGCCTGGTCACCACCGCCACCACCAGCCAGGGCGGCTACGACGTCAAGGCGCAGATCGGCATTATGGTGGCCACCGCCACCGACAGCGCCATCACCCAGAACAGCACGGTCGACGTGCGCCAGGCCTTCTTCAGCTTCGGCAATGCCCAGATCGGCACGGTCAAGCTCGGCCGCGACTACGGCATCTTCGGCGACAACATCATCCTCGCCGACATGACCCTGCTCGGCACCGGCGCCCCGTCCCAGGCGACCCAGCGCGGCCGCGTCGCCCTCGGCCACATCGGCGCCGGCTATGCCTACGCAGGCCAGTACGGCCAGGTCGTGTACACCACGCCGAAAGTGCTGCCCTACGGCCTGGTGCTCGACTTCGGCCTGATGAGCCCGGTGGACGATACGCCGATCGTCGCCCCGGCGCGCTATACGTCGCGGTCGACGCCGCAAGTACAGGCCCAGCTCAGCGGCACCTACGGCCCGCTGAAGGGCTGGCTGGGCGCCAAGACCCAGCATTTCGAAGCGGTCGGCACCACGGCTGGCAACCTGCGCATGAATGCGGTGGAACTGGGCGCGCAGCTCGACTACGGCCCCGCCAACTTCCTCGCCAACGTGCAGCGCGGCAGAGGGCTGGGTATCCTGTCCGACGCCGACCAGGGCAACGTACGGACCACCCATTACCTGTTGCAGGCCACCTATAAAACCGACGACAAGCTGAAGCTCGGCATCAACTACGGCCAGAGCCGCAACAACGACGACGCCGTCACCACAGGTGGCCTGAAGTCGAATTCCAACGTGACGCTCGGCGCCTATTATTCGCTGAACACGGCGATCACGCTGGTGGGCGAACTGGGCCGCACGCGCTCGAAAGGATTTTCCGGGGCGTCCAGCCACATGAACGGGATCTCACTGGGGGGCATCATCCTGTTCTGAGCTACACTCGCCGGTTTCACTGTTTTATTCAGAGCAAACCATGACGAGTCGATCCAGCGGCGGCCTTGTATATTCCACGGAAAGCGGCCGCATGTGTCCCGATTGCCGCCAGCCCGTCGCGGCATGCGGGTGCAAGGCCCAGGCCAGGGCCGCGCCGCCGGGCGACGGCATCGTGCGCGTATCGCGCCAGACGAAGGGGCGCGGCGGCAAGGCCGTCACATTGGTCAAGGGCCTGGCGCTGGATGCCGGCGCGCTCGCGGCGCTGGGCAAGCAATTGCGCACGGCCTGCGGCGCCGGCGGCACCGTGAAGGATGGCGTGATCGAAATCCAGGGCGATCACTGTAACGTGGTGCTGGCCGCGCTCAAGAAGCATGGGCACGACGCGAAGCAGGCCGGCGGTTAAGAGCGTCTTACAACACCTTCAGGGCAAGGGATGCCGCCCACCGACGCATCGCCGCAGCGGCGAATCGCGAAGACAGTACGCTAGTACGGCGAGACGATGCAACGCAGCCGTGGAGGCTTTTGCTACGCGCTCTCCGCCGCCCACTTGGCCTTGGCCTTATCGTCGCTGCTGCGCGCATCGACCCAGCGCGCCCCGTTCGGCGTCTGTTCCTTTTTCCAGAACGGCGCGTCGGTCTTCAGGTAATCCATGATGAATTCGCAGGCGGCAAAGGCTTCGCCGCGGTGCGCCGCGCTTGCCGCCACCAGCACGATCTGCTCCTGCGGCTTCATCGGACCGATGCGGTGCACCACCAGCGCGCCGTACAGCGGCCAGCGCGCGCGCGCCTGCTCGACGATGTCGTCGAGCGAGCGTTCGGTCATGCCGGGATAGTGTTCGAGCTCGAGCTCGGCAACCTGGTCGCCATCGTTCATGTCGCGCACCGTACCGACGAAGCTGACCACCGCGCCGATGCGTGGGTCGCCCGCGCGCAGGCGTGCGATTTCAGCGCCGAGGTCGAAATCTTCGGCCTGCACTCTGACCTCGATCATTTGCCCTCCTTCGCCAGGCGCATCGACAACTGCTCGATACGGGTAGCGGTGCGGGCATCGGCCAGCGCCGGCAGCGCCAGCAGGGCGCGCAGCTGGGCCGCCGGCGTGGCACTGGTGCCGTTCTTCTGGCCCGACTTGAGCGAGGATTGCAGCACCTCGACCTGCAACTTCAGGCGCTCGCGCGCGAATTCCGGGCCGCTGTCGATGCCGGTGCCGATTTCCATGCGCAGCAGGTCGTGCAGCAGGATGTCGCGGTTGCGTTCCAGCAGCTGGACGTAGGCGGCGCGGTCGCCACCCAATGCCTGCATGGCGGCATCGAAGCGGCCGCGCAGCGTGCGCTCGAGTTCGGCATCGAGGGCAGGCAAGGCGCTCCAGCGCGCTTCCCAGTCGGCGCCGTCACCCTCACCCGCGGCGGCGACAGCCTGCTCGAGCTCCTGCACCAGGCGCAGCTTGTCGCGCAGCTGGCCGGCCTGGGCCACGCCGGCGGCACGGCGTACCTGGTCAGCGTGCTGCTGGACCAGCGCCACGGCGGCGTGGTAGCGCTTTTCGACCCGGGCTTCGTGGGCGCGCGGCACCGGGCCGATGGCCTGCCACTCGGCTTGCGCCTCGCGCAGCAGCTTGCCCATCGTGGCCGGCGTCGCGTCCGGCGCGGCCGCTTCCAGGCGGGCGCTGATCGCTTCCTTGGCGGCTTCGTGGGCGCGGCGCTCGATGTCGGCCTCGTGCATGCTTTCCTTGCGGCGCTGGAACACTTCGTCGCAGACGGCGCGGAAGCGCTGCCACAGCGCCTGTTCGCTCTTGCGCTCGAGCGGCAGTGCACGTGCATGCTCCTGCCAGCGCTGCTGCAGCGCGCGCATGGTGTCGATCGCGTGGCGGTCGTGCGGGTCGATCGCCGCGGCTTCGTCGATGATCGCTTCGCGCTCGGCCATTTCGCCCTTGCGCTGCTCTTCGAGCGGCGCCTGCATCACGTTCAGGGCGTCGGTGAACAGGCCGTCGAGGCGCTTCTTTTCCTTGCGGTCGATCGCACCCAGGTGGCTCCAGCCGAGGCGCAGGCGCTGCACCGTACCGGCCACGTGTTTCCAGTCGGCTTCGCCGGACTGCAGGCGCGCGATTTCGGCGCGCGCTTCCTCGACCAGCTTTTCGGCACGTGCCGCGTTGGCGTGGCGCTCGTCGGCCAGCTGGCGGAAGTGGGCCGCGGCCGGCGCGTAGGCGGCGCTGCAGGCGGCGTCGAAACGTTCCCACAGGCTTTTCGGGGCGGCGCCGGACAGGCTGTCGAGGGCTTTCCAGCGCTCGCGCATGCTGCCGACCTTCTTGGCCAGCTCGCTCATCGCCAGGTTCTGGGTGGCCAGGGTTTCCACATTCTTGATGAGTTCTTCGCGCGACACGTTGCCGCCCCAGCGCGCCCAGTCGGACAGGCGCTTGAGTTCGGCGCGCACGTGGGCCAGGCGGTCGGACTGGGCCGGCGTCAGGCGCATGCCTTTTTCGCGGGCGTCCTTCAGCGTCTTGTCGAGTTCGGCCGCGGTGCCGAGCGAGCCCTGCTGCAGTGCGGCTTCCATCGCATCCATCGTGTCAAGGAAATGCTGGTCCGCGCCTTTCGGCTTGCGCGGCTCGGCACGGGTTTCACTGCGTGCTTCCCCGGGCGCGCCGGCCTCGGGCGCCAGCCTGGCTTCCTTCGGCTTGCGCGGCTCGGGCTGCGGCAGGCTGGCCAGCAGAGCGTCGAAGCGGCTCTGCAATTCGGCCGCCTGCGCGCGCGCGTCCTCGCGCTCCTGCGCCAGCGCCGGCAAGGCTTTCCATTCCTTGCGCAAGGTGTCGGCGTTCAACTCGGCCACCGGCTTGCCCCCCTGCAGCTCGAGGAAGGCGCTGCGCGCCGCCAGCGCGCTCTGCCCGGCTTCGATCGCGTGCAGGCTGGCCTGCAGTTTCTGGTGCTCGACGCCGAATTCGGCGCCCAGCCCGCGCGGTAGCGAGGCATGCTCGGGCGCCTGCAGGGCTGCCGACTGTTCCTGGGCCAGCAATTCGAGGCGTGCGGCCAGTTCGGCCGCCGGCAAGCTGCCCGCGGCGACGCCGGCCGACAGCTGGCGCAACGCCGCCAGGCGGTCGATCATCGCACGCTGCAGCTGCACCTGGGCTTCGAGACGCTGGCCGAGGGCGGCGCGCACGCCCTGGAATTCTTCCTGCAGCTCGGGTGCGGCGATGACCGCCCACTTGCGGTCGAGATCGGCAACGTGGTTGGGCGTCAGCAACGCATCCTTCAGCAGCGATCGGGCGCTCTCGAGGGCAGCCTCGGCGCGCCGATGCTCGGCTTCGTGGTGACGGTGGGCATCCAGGCGCGATTGCATCAGCTTGGCGACGCGGCGGTCGGTATTGCGCATCGCCGTGTGCACGCGCTCGAGGGCTGCCGGACTGTGGACGAACTCGGCGGCGGTGAGCCGCAGTTCGGAGAATTCGCATTGCAGTATGAATTCCACCGCGGCAGCCTCGTCGCCCTGGACCTGGCCCAGCTTCTCGGCCTGCTGCGCGCGCGCGGCGGTGGCGGCAGACGAAGCGGAGCCGGCACCCGACTGGGCTGCGCCCGGCGCAGCGGCGCCCGACGCGGATGGCTGCGGCCCCTGTCCGGCCGGCTTGTCGCCGGACTTGTTATCGCCCGGCCGCTTGAATAGGAACTCGAACATGATGAAATCGCACTTCCAAAATCGCCATCATAGCAAGAAACCTGATGGCTTCGCGCCACTCGGCTGGCGTGTGCGAACAACACGTCGGCGACTTGCGTACGTATTAGTGGACAACCGACAAGGGCGTGACGTGGCGCGCCTGGCCATGGGTGTCGTGGCCGAGCAGCCCCGGCGTGGCGTATTGCCGCTCCGGCACATTGCGCCGCTCGCGCGCGTAGGCGTCGTGGGCCAGCATCTGGTTGGCGATCGCGAACCAGGCGGTGTCGCCGACCACGCTGCGCGCCAGCGGAAACAGTTCGTGCTCTTCGCGCTCGAGGCGGTGGCGCAGCGCGGCCACGCAGCGCTCGACGGCATCGCAGAAGCGTTCGCGCAGGACCGGGCGGTCGGGCTGGGCGACGCAGGCCTCGGCCACGTAGATCGCTTCCGCGGCGTTGCGGCTGAGCTGGTCGAGCTCGTGCAGCAGGCCGTCGGCGGCGCCGGTATGGCGGCGCAGCGCCGGCACCAGGAATTTGTCCAGCTTGCGCCAGTGGCAGCTGTCGTAGATCTGGCGCAGGCTCGCGCACAGCTGCGCGGCCCGGCCCAGGGCCAGGGTGTTGGTATCGCCCGGCAGCGCATGCAAGTCTTCGACCAGCGATTGCAAGGCTCCGCGCACTTTGGTCTGTTCGACCGACAAGGCAACGAGGGTATAAGTCGACGTCAGCATTCTGTCTCCGCTCAGTCGTCTCTCCAAACGCAGCGCCGCCGCACGGTGGGCCGGCACGGGGAACTGAATGGGAAGCGTTGGTTTTGGCCAGGCCGGACTTTGTCGTTGATTTCTTGTCATCGGCCTGAAGAAGTACCAAGTTTAAGGAGGGCCGCCAGGGCGGCGTTTGATCTATATCAAACCCACGCCCCTGCCCGGCCGCACGTCAGCCTCGCGTCAGGCTGCTGCCGACGTCGCCTGCACACTCATCCTTACTTGCTGTTGCCCAGCCAGCGCGGCGCGGCCTAGCGCGGCCCGCAACAGCAGCGCGAAAGCGACAGGTTCGGCGTGTACGAGCGTCACTTGCGCACAAGCATGCCAGCGGGCGCAGCGGACAACGGCCGCCGCGATATCGTCGGCCAGGCGCGCACTGGCGCGTACGCCCGGTTCCAGCGCCAGCGCCTTCAGTTCGAACACGCCGGCCTTGCGGTGCGCCTTGGCATCGACGCGGCCGACCAGTGCGCCGCGGCGCAGGAGCGGCAGCGTGAAATAACCGTAGCGGCGCTTGTCCGCCGGCGTGTAGCATTCCAGGCGGTAATCGAAATCGAACAGCTCGCGTGCGCGCTTGCGGTCCCAGACGATCGGGTCGAAGGGCGACAGCAGGCTGGTCGCGCTCGCCGCCAGCGTGCCGGCCGCCGCCTGCACCAGCAGCGGCGCATGGTCCGGGTGTACATAGACCGGTTCGCGCCAATTCTCCACCCTTGCGCGCAGCAGTTCTCCGGCTTCGTGCAATGCGCCCAGGTCGACGTGCGGCGGCTTGGTGCGGTGATAGTCGGCGATCCAGCCGGCCTTGGCCAGCCCGAGCGCCTTGACCGCGCGCAGGGCGAACTCGCGCCGCACCGTCTCGATCGGCGGCATGCGGCTGTCGTCCCAGCCCGGCAGCACGCGCTCGGCCAGGTCGTAGATGCGATGGAAATGCTGGCGCCGCGCGATCATCAGCACGCCGGCCGTGAACAGGACCTCGAGCGAGCGTTTTTCCGGCTTCCAGGCCCACCAGCCGCCGGCCTGCCCATCGCTTTTGCCGACATCAGGCTCGAAATCGGCCGACCGCATAGGACCGTGCGCGCGGATCTGGTCCAGCACCCGCGCGACCACGTCCGGATGATCGCGCAGGAAGCCGGCCGCGTATTTCCAGCCGAGCGCGCCGGGATCGATCATGCGGTGCCGGTACAGGCCGTAATCCTCGATCGGTATGAAGCAGGCTTCGTGCGCCCAGTACTCGAACAGTTTCCCTTCTTCAAGCAAGGCATCGAGCCAGCACGGATCGTAGTCGCCCAGGCGGCTCCACAGCACCAGGTAGGGACTGCGCGCGACCACGCTGATGGTGTCGATCTGCAGCACGCCCATGCGCCGGATCGCGGCCAGCACGTCGTCCTTGTTGGCGCGGGCGCGGCGGGGTTGCGCCATGCCTTGTGCGGCCAGGTGCAGGGCGCGTGCGGCGCCGATCGTCAGGACGGGTTCACTCATTCGATAGGCAATGCAAAATATCCAATGCACGATTGTAATGAGCATTTTGACACTGTCGCGCATTCGCCGGACAACTTTTTACAGCGGCTTCCGGTCTGCGCTATAGTAAGCGGCTCATCCACGCTCCCGACTCGTTCCTTCCACCCCATGCGGCTGCTGCACACCTCCGACTGGCACCTCGGCCAGACCCTGCACAATTTCGACCGGACCTGGGAACACCAGCGCTTCCTCGACTGGCTGCTCGACACTCTCGTGGCCGAGGACATCGATGCGCTCCTGATCGCGGGCGACATCTTCGACAACGCGAATCCGTCGGCGGCCTCGCAGCGCCAGCTGTATCACTTCCTGCAGCAGGCCCGTGCCCGCCTGCCACGGCTCGACATCGTCGTCATCGCCGGCAACCACGATTCGCCGGGCCGCCTGGAAGCGCCGGGACCGCTGCTGAGCGCACACGGCACGCGCGTGGTCGGCCACATGGCGAAGAACGCCGACGGCGAGCTCGACCTCGAGCGCCTGCTGGTGCCGCTGACCGGGCGCGACGGGGAAGTCGAAGCCTGGTGCGTGGCGATCCCCTTCCTGCGGCCCGGCGACGTGCCGCGCGTCGCCGCGGCGGAAGGCGAAGCGGTCGACCCCTATGCCGCCTACATGCAGGGCATCGCCCTGCTCTACCGGCAAGCCTACGCGCTGGCCGCGTCGCGCCGCACGCCCGGCCAGGCGATCCTGGCGATGGGCCACTGCCACATGGTCGGCGGCGATTCGTCGCCGGATTCCGAGCGCCGCATCGTGATCGGCGGCACCGAGGCGCTGCCGGCGTCGATGTTCGATCCCGGCCTGGCCTATGCCGCGCTGGGCCACCTGCACCTGGCCCAGCGCGTCGGCAAGCAGGAGCACCTGCGCTACAGCGGCAGTCCGCTGCCGCTGTCGTTCTCGGAAGTGCATTACCAGCACCAGGTGCTGCGCATCGATCTCGATGGCGCGGCGGCGCGCGACATCACGCCGCTGCCCGTGCCGCGCGCGGTCGAGCTGCTGCGGATCCCGGCCGCGCCGGCGCCGCTGAAGGAAGCGATCGCGGCGCTGGTCGAACTCGACCTGCCCGAGCGTCCCGCGCACGAGCAGCCCTACCTGGAAGTGCGGGTGCTGCTGGACGGCCCGGAACCGGGCCTGCGCGCCCAGGTCGAAGCCGCGCTGCAGGGCAAGCCGGTGCGCCTGGCCAAGATCGAACCGACCCGGCGCGTGGTGACCGCGCCCGGCATCGAAGCCGCACTGACCCTGGACCAGCTGGCGGCGCTGCAGCCGGACGAGATTTTCCGCCGCCTGTGGCAGCAGCGCTTCGGCGACGATGCCCCGGACGATCAATTGGCCGCCTTTGCCGAGCTGATGATGCCAGGGGATGCACGATGAAAATCCTGCGCATCGGCGGCAAGAACCTGGCCTCGCTGGCCGGCGAATTCGAGGTCGACTTCGAGAGCGAGCCGCTGGCCTCGAGTGGCCTGTTCGCGATCAGCGGCCCCACCGGGGCGGGAAAAAGCACCCTGCTCGACGCCCTGTGCCTGGCCCTGTACGACGCCACCCCGCGCCTGTTGAAGGCGCGTGCCGGCAACCAGGTGCCCGACGTGGGCGCCGACACGGTACAAGCGCATGACCGCCGCACCCTGCTGCGGCGCGGCGCGGCCGAGGGCTATGCCGAAGTCGACTTCGTCGGCAACGACGGCATCGCCTACCGCGCGCGCTGGAGCGTGCGCCGCTCGTACAACAAGGCGACCGGCGCGCTGCAGGGCGTGAACATGAGCCTGCACAAGCTGCCGGAACTGGCGCCGCTCGGCAATACCAAGACCGAGACCCTGGTCGAGATCGAAAAGCGCATCGGCCTGTCGTTCGAACAGTTTACGCGCTCGGTCCTGCTGGCCCAGAACGAATTCTCGGCCTTCCTGCGCACCGACGACAACGAGCGCGGCGAGCTGCTCGAAACCCTGACCGGCAGCGCGGTCTACAGCGAGATCTCGCGCCGCGCCTTCGAACGCTGGAGAACCGAGCAGGAAGCGATGCGGCGCCTGACCGGGCGCCTGCAGGACCAGGCGCCGCTGGCGCCGGAGCAGCGCACCGCGCTCGACGAGGAACACACGGTGGCGCAGGCGACGCTGGCGGGCGCGGATGCGCGCCGCGGCGCGCTCGAACAGCAGCTGCGCTGGCACCAGGCGCTCGATAAACTGGCACAGGGCGAAGCCCAGGCGGAAACGGCGCTGGCCACGGCCACGGTGGCGCTCGACGCCGCCGCCCAGCGGCGCCGCCATCTGGCCACGCTGGGTGCGGTGCAGCCGGCGCGCGCGCTGGTGGCCGAGCTGCAGCGCCTGGCCGGCGAACAGCGCCAAGCCCAGCTCGCGCTCGAACATGGCGAGAAGGACCTGGCGCGCGCGCTCGACGTGCAAAAGGCCGCGGCCCAGGCCCAGATCGACGCCGAGCGCAAGCTGGAAGCGGCCGAACAAGTCCAGCGCGCACAGGCGCCCCTGCTCGACCGCGCCAAGGCGCTCGACGCCACGCTCGCCACGCTGGCCCCGGCCCACACCAAGGCGCGCGGCGCCCTCGACGCGGCTGCTGCCGAAGCGCGGCAAGCCGGCCAGGTACTGGCCGCCAAGACGGCCGAGCTGGACGAGGCCCGGCGCACGCTGGCCGAGACCCGCGCCTGGCTCGAGACGCGGCGCGACCTCGATGGCCTGGCGGCCCAATGGGAACGCTGGGAACAGCGCCTGCTGCAGGCCGAGCAGGCCGCGGCCCAGGATGCGGCGGCTGCCGCGGCATTGGCGCGGGCCCGCAGCGGCCTCGAACAGGCCGAAGCGGCGGCCCAGCGCACCGCCGCCGCCCTCGGCGCCGCAACCACGCTGCTGCAGGAGCGCGACGCCACGCGCGCGCAGGCGATCGAGGCGCTGGACGCCATCGACGCCGACGCCTTGCGCAGCGAACGGCGCGCGCTCGACACCTGGCGCGAGCGCCTGGCCGCCTTTGGCGCCGTCCACAATGCCCTGGACGCGGCGCACAAGCAGTCCGCCAAGCTCGATGTCCAGGCCGAACGCCAGCAGGCGGCGCAAACGGCTGCCGCCGCCGCGCTGGACGCGGCCCGCACCGCGGGCGGCGCCATCGACGCTGCGCTGGCCCAGGCCGAGCGCATGTTCGAGGCCGCCCAGCTGGCCTGCGCCGATGGTGTCGAAAGCCTGCGCGTCCGCCTCAACCACGGCACGCCCTGCCCGGTGTGCGGCAGCGAAGAACACCCCTACCGCCACCAGGATGCGCGCCTGCACACCCTGCTCGACAAGATGGCGCAGGAAGTGGCGGCACGCCGCCGCGAACAGCGCGACAAGCTCAACGAGCAGGCGCAGCAGCAGGCGGCGCTGGACAATGCCGCCGAGCGCCTGCGCGCACTGGCCGAGGAGCGTGGCGGCATGCTGGATGCCATCGCCCAGCTCGAGGAAGAGCTGGCGGCCAGCCCGCTGGCCGGCGAAGCGCCCGACGCCGACGGCCGCGGCGCCTGGATCACGGCCCAGCAAGGGCTGCTGCGCGACGGCGCCGGCGAGCTCGACGCCCGCGAACAGGCATTGCGCCGCGCCGAGCTGGCGCGCGACGCCGCCCAGCAAGCCTGGGACAGCACCCACCGCGAACAGGCACGCCTGCTGGACGCGGCGCAGGCCGCGCAAGCCCAGTTGAACAGCCTGGAAAACGACATCGCCACGCTGGCGGCAAGGCGCGACGCCGCGGCCGAAACCCTGGCCGGCCTGGTGGCCGAACTCGATCCGGTGCTGGTGGAAGCCTGCGGCGCCGGCTGGCAGACAGCGTGGCGGCAGGATCCGGCCGGCTGGCGCCAGCAGCGCGCCGGCGCCGCCCGCGAATGGGCCGAGCGCGCCGCCCGGGTGACGCGGCTGGAATCCGCGATCCGCACCTTCGAGGCCGAGCATGCGGCGCTGGCCGCGCGTGTGCAGCAGAACGGGGGGCGGCTGGCCGAGGCGCAGGCGGAGTTCGAGCGCATCGAGCTGGAATCGTCGACACTGCGCCGCGAACGCGCGCACCTGTTCGACGGCCGTACCGCGCGCGAGGTCGAACAGGCACTGGCCGCCAGCGTGACGGCGGCGCGCGAAGGCGTCAACGCCAGCCAGGCCGCGAGCCTGCAGGCGGCGCAATCCGAAGCGCGGGTGCGCGAAGCGCAGGCAAAGGCGCAGGAGCGCATCGCCGCGCTGCAGGATGCGTCCGGCGATACCGCAGCGCGCCTGAACGCCTGGATCGAAGACTTCGACGGCAACGATCCGGACCTGGAGCCGGTCGACAGCGAACAGGCGCTGGCGGCGCTGCTGGCGGTCGGCAATGCCTGGATCGCGCAGGAGCGCGCTGCGCTGGGCGAACTGGATTCCCGGGCACGCCAGGCCGCCGCCGTGCTGGCCGAGCGGCGCATGCAGCGCCAGCAGCACCAGGAACTGGCGCCGCTTGACGCGGCCAGCCGCGATGCCGTCAACCTGGCCCAGGACCTGGCCGCGGCCGAGCAGGAACGGCGCACGGTCCACGAGACCGCCGCCGCGCTGGCGCTGCGCATCCGCGAAGACGATGCCCGCCGCGAGCGCGCCCGGTCGATGATGGCCGAGATCGAGCGCCAGCGCGCCATCGAGGAACGCTGGGCCAGGCTGGCGGACCTGATCGGGTCCGCCGACGGCAAGAAATTCCGCAACTACGCCCAGCAATTCACGCTCGACGTGCTGCTCGGCTATGCCAACCAGCACCTGGCCCAGCTGGCGCGGCGCTACCGCCTGGAGCGCGTCGCCAACGGCAGCGGCCCGTCGCTGGCGCTGATGGTGCGCGACCAGGACATGGGCGGCGAGGTGCGCTCGGTCAACTCGCTGTCCGGCGGCGAATCCTTCCTGGTGTCGCTGGCGCTGGCGCTGGGCCTGGCCTCGCTGTCCTCGAACCGGGTCAAGGTCGAATCGCTGTTCATCGACGAAGGTTTCGGCAGCCTCGACAGCGACACGCTGGGCGTGGCCATGGATGCGCTGGACGCGCTGCAGTCGATGGGACGCAAGGTGGGCGTGATTTCGCACGTGCAGGAAATGACGGAGCGGATCGCGACCAAGGTCATGGTGCGGCCGGGCGGCGGCGGCAGCAGCGCCATCACAGTTCAATAAGTAACAACACAGTCATCATGAAACACACACTCTTCCTGTTCGACCTCGACGACACCCTGCTCGACTTCAAGGCGTCCGAGCAGCGCTCCTTCGCCCTCACGCTGGGCGAACTCGGCATGAAGGACGACATCGACGCCCTGTTCGCCGACTACCAGGCGATCAACCTGGCCCTCTGGAGAAGCTTCGAGACCGGCGCGGTGTCCAAGGATTTCCTGAAAGTGGAACGCTTCCGCAAGGCCTTTGCCCGGCACGGCCTCGAGCTCGATCCGGAAGCGGCCAGCCGGCTGTACCTGGAATCGCTGTCGAACACCGTGGTGCTGATCGACGGCGCGGTACGCCTGTGCGCCACGCTGGCCGCCATCGGCGAGGTCGGCATCATCACCAACGGGGTCGAGCAGATCCAGAAGCGGCGCATCGCCAGCTCCGGCCTGGGCGATCACATTTCCTTCGTCGCCACCTCGGAAGCCTGCGGCCATGCCAAGCCGGACAGCCGCTTCTTCCAGTACACGACGGCGATGGCGCGCGCCTTTGCGTCGCACGAGACCATCATCGTCGGCGACCGCCTGGATGCCGACATCCTCGGCGCCAACCGCTTCGGCATCGAGAGCTGCTGGTTCAATCCGGACCGGCTGGCCAACGCGTCGGCAGCGGTGCCCACCTGCGAAGTGCATACCCTGCACGACGTGGTGCCGGCGCTGCGCAGCCTGGCGTCAGCCTGACGGAAATCCGACTGCGGCTGCGCCGGCACCCCGCGTGCCGGTGCTAAAATGCGCGCCTTTCCAGCATCTTCTTTTTTCGGATCCATCATGTCCAAACCCGCCCGCTTCCTGACCTTCAAGTGCGCCAAGTGCGCCAAGCCGGTCAAGGTCCAGCTGCAGAAAGTCTCGGCCTGCTCGCACATCCAGCCCTACCAGGGCATCTGCGACTGCGGCGAAATCAAGCGCCACGCCACCGGCAACCCGGAGGCGGTCAAATCCTTCGTCGAGTCGAACGACCTGCACTGGCACCATCACCATTGAGCAGCGAGATGACTGCGGCAATGATCCACTGGGTTGAGAACGGCGAGGAGCGCGCGGCGAACTGGCGCTCGGAAAGCGGCTGGCCGGCGCCGAAGAACATCGTGCTGGCCGACGACACCATGAACGCCGATACCGCCTACCGGCTGGCGCTGGACGGCACCGGCCTGCTGTGGCGCGGCGACTTCCAGAATGCGCGCCAGCTGCTGCAGGCGCTGGTACGCCGGCTCGACCAGAAAAGCGAGCGCAACAAGCGTAAGCCGGCCAAGCCGGCCGCCACCCTGACCGAGCAGTTCCACCGCCATCGCCTGGCCCAGCTGCAGCGCGCGCGCCTGCTGGCCATGCTCCTGATCCCGTTCGACGCCGATTACACGATCCCGCTGCGGCGCGCGCCCGACGTCAAGCAGGCTTGCAACGAAGCCTATGGCGCTGGCGCGGAACCCTTCGTGGCCTCGCTGCGCGAGCTGCTGGGCCTGATCGGCGCCCACGAATGGCGGCGCAAGGGCGTGTTCATCCCGGCGCTGGACGAGCGCATCCACCCCTGGTATGGCGTGTTCTCGCCGGTGCGCGGCGAATACGTGGAACTGGTCGCGCAGGCGCCCCTGCCCGCGGGGGCGACACTCGCCTTCGACATCGGCGCCGGTACCGGCGTGCTGTCGGCGGTGCTCGCCCACCGCGCCCTGCAGGGTGTGATCGCCACCGACATGGACGAGCGCGCGCTCGGCTGTGCCCGCGCCAACATCGAACGCCTCGGCCTGGGCGACCAGGTCGAGGTGGTGAAGGCCGATCTGTATCCGGAAGGCCGCGCCGGCCTGGTGGTCTGCAATCCGCCCTGGCTGCCGGGCAAGCCGAGCTCGGCGATCGAGTATGCGATCTACGATCCGGACAGCCGCATGCTGAAGGGTTTCCTGGCCGGCTTGAAAGACCATCTGCTGGCGCACGGCGAAGGCTGGCTGATCCTGTCCGACCTGGCCGAGCACCTGGGCCTGCGTTCGCGTGAGCAGTTGCTGGCGTGGATCGCCGAAGCCGGCCTGGCAGTGGCCGGCCGTCACGACGTGCGCCCGACCCATCCGAAGGCCAGTGACCTGGAGGATCCGCTGGCGGCGGCACGCATGCGCGAGGTGACGTCGCTGTGGCGCCTGCACCTTGCCTGATTATTAGTGCGCAAACTTGATTTGCACCGTCAGGTCGATTGATATACAATAGCGTTCTCAGACGCGGGGTGGAGCAGTCTGGCAGCTCGTCGGGCTCATAACCCGAAGGTCACAGGTTCAAATCCTGTCCCCGCAACCAGAATTCTTTAAGACCGAGCCCGACTCTTGTAGTTGGGCTTTGTTTTTTGAGCGAGCCGTTAGCAGTACAGAGCGCATGAGAGACAAGAAAGACAACGCGACCTTCGATTTGCCCGGCTTCGAGCCGGCCGCACAAGATGACGGTGTTGTCCTTTCTTCCGAGCCGAAGCGCGGCGGTCCGCGTCCACGACGGATTGCGCTCAAGCAGGAGCAGATTCCACTGCTCGACGAAACCGATGCCAGCGGCCTGCCCGTGTGGCAGCGCGACCCGAATCTTGACCTCACCGGCCTGCCGATCTGGCAACCGGACTGAGCACCGACGAGGCCTTTACGGCTTTGTCAGGCGCTCTTAACCTGCCGCGCCTGCGGTTGACACCATGACCGATACCGCATTCTCCTCCCTCCAGCTCGATCCGCGCTTCCTGGCCAACCTGACCCAGCTCGGCTATACCCAGATGACGCCGGTGCAGGCATCCACCCTGCCCCTCGCGCTGGCCGGCCGCGACCTGATCGCCCAGGCCAAGACCGGCAGCGGCAAGACCGCCGCCTTCGGCATCGGCATGCTGCTGGGCCTGAACCCGACGCTGTTCGCGGTGCAGGGCATGGTGATGTGCCCGACGCGCGAGCTGGCCGACCAGGTCGCCAACGAGTTGCGCCGGCTGGCGCGCGGCATCGGCAACGTCAAGATCGTCACGCTCACCGGCGGCATCCCGATGCGCCCGCAGATCGCCACACTTGAATTCGGCGCCCACATCGTGGTCGGCACGCCGGGCCGGATCCGCGACCACCTGCAGCGCAAGACCCTCGACCTGGCGCGCCTGCGCACCCTGGTGCTGGACGAGGCCGACCGCATGACCGACATGGGTTTCTATGACGAGATCGCGGCCATCGTGCGCGAATGCCCGGCGCGTCGCCAGACCCTGCTGTTCTCGGCCACCTACCCCGACGACATCCGCGAAGCCACCGCCCTGTTCCTGAACAATCCGGAAGAAGTCGCGGTCGAGACGCGCCACGTGCCGACCCAGATCGAGCAGCGCTTCTACGAAATCGGCTTCGAAGGCCGCGAAGAGGCGGCGGCGCGCGTGCTGCGCCATATCCGCCCGGGCTCGGCGATCGCCTTCTGCAACACCAAGGCGCGCTGCCGCGAAGTGGTCGATTACTTGCGTTCGAAAGGTTTTGCGGCGCTGGCGCTGTACGGCGAACTGGAACAGCGCGAGCGCGACGAGACCCTGGTGCTGTTCGCCAACCGCAGCTGCTCGGTGCTGGTGGCCACCGACGTGGCCGCGCGCGGCATCGACGTCGCCGGACTGGAACTGGTGCTGAACGTCGACGTCTCGAAGGACCCGGAAGTGCACGTGCACCGCGTCGGCCGCACCGGCCGTGCCGGCGAGACCGGCCTGGCGGTGACCCTGTCCGCGCCCAACGAAAAACGCTTCGTGCGCCTGATCGAAGACCTGCAGGGCCTGGCCGCCGAGTGGCATCCGCTGGCCGAACTCGACGACGTCGACGTGCCCGCCGACGAACTGGCCCGGCTGGCGCCGATGGTCACGCTGTGCTTCTCCGGCGGCAAGAAGGACAAGCTGCGTCCGGGCGACCTGATGGGCGCGCTGGCCAAGGATGCTGGCCTGACCAAGGAACAAGTCGGCAAGATCCACATCCTGGAATTCATGAGCTACGTTGCTATCGAGCGCAGTGCAGCCCGCCAGGCCTACCAGGGCCTGAACGCCAACAACCCGCTCGGCGCCGACTACGGCAGCGTCAAAGGCCGCAACTTCAAGATGCGTTTCATCGACGTCTGACCCAACGCAAACCTGGGTCAGAGCCCGGTTTTTGGCAACATCCACTCAGCAATATGGCTTCACGCGATGGCGCCGCGGGGATCGGGACCGGCCCGGAATTTGTAACAAAAGTAAAAGCCGCGCACGGTTGAAATGATTTCCGGGCGGCAGCTCTGCAGTTCTGGCATCATTTTGCTAAAGGAGCATTAGTAAAATGATCAGCTCAACCACAACCGGGCAAGAGACTACGGCCGGCCGCAGCGTCAGGGACATCGTCGAGCATGCGCACGGCGAAGTGACCGAGGCCTGGTGCCGCAAACTCTTCCGCCAGCTGCTGCAGGCCCTCGAACGCCAGTACGCGATGGAGATGCCGCACCGCGTCATCACTGCCGATACCGTCGTGTTCCACCAGAATGGCCAGCCGCTGCTGCTGCCGTCGATCGCCAGCGATCCCGCGCCCAGCGAGGCCGACGACCTCACTGCACTCGCCAAGCTGATCCATTACGCGATCACGCAAGAACTGCTGCCGAGCGGCCCGCTGCACGGCCGCGGCCTCGACAGCTACAGCGAGACCCTGCTCACGGCGGTCGACCGCTGCATGGACCCCGACCCGGCCCGGCGCCCGCAGACCGTCGCAGAACTGCGCGACATCCTCGGCATCGTGCCGCCGGGGTCGGCGCCGCTGCCGCCGCCGCCGCCCTTGTCGGAGCTGGCCGACCCGCTGGCTGAGCAGGCGCTGGTGGGTGAGCCGGGCCCGGTGGCTGAACCGGTCCCAGTGATAGAACCGGCCCCGGTGGTGGAACCGGCCCTGATGGTAGCTGAGCCCGCCTTATTGGCTGAGCCGCTCGCGGCGACTGAACCGGCCCCGGTAGTGAAACCGGCCCCGGTAGTGGAACGGGCCCCGGTAGTGGAACGGGCCCCGGTAGTGGAACGGGCCCCGGTGGTGGAGCCGGCCCCGGTAGTGGAACGGGCCCCGGTGGTCGAGCCGGCCCCGGTGACGGAGCCGGCACCGCTGGCTGAACCGCTCCGGATCTCTGAACCAGTTCCGATGGCTGAGCCGGCTCCTGTGCCCGAACCCGCCCCGGTGGTTAAGCCGGCGCCGGTGCCGGAGCCCCATATCCAGCCGAAGCCAGTCGAACCCGCCGCCCACGCCCTGCGCGCCAGCGTGGACGACAAGCGCAGCGAAAGACCTGCAACGAGCACCGGCGGCACGCCTGCGGCGACTGCAGCGACTGCCCCGGCGACTGCGGCACCTACGGCAGCAGCGCCCACCGCGCCGCCCGCCCAGCCCCACGCCGGCACCCAAGCCGCGGCGCCGGTCCGCCGGCCGCGCTGGCCCATCGTCGCGATCCTTGCGGCCATGGTGCTCGCCGGATACGCTCTGCTGCCCAACAACGCCCCTCACGACCAGCCTGTGCTGGTTGTACCGCAGGAACAGGCCGGCCCGCAGGCCCCCGCAAGTGTCGACGCCCCCGCAGCCGCGCCGGACGCCGCGATTGCGCCTGCGGCACCGGCAACCGGCCCGGCCCTCCAGCCTGCCCCATCGACTTCAGCGCAGTATCCGGGCGCCCTGCCAGCACAGGCGCCGGCAGCGGCAGTCGTCGCCCCTGCTGCAACGCCCGGCATTATCCCGGCGACGCCGGCCGGCACCGGCACCACGGCTAGCGTCGCACCCGGCACAGCCAACCCCAACGCCAGCGCCACCTACCAGCTGCAAATCCAGCCCTGGGGCACCGTCTACGTGGATGGCGTCGACCGCGGCGTCAGCCCGCCGATCAAGCGCCTCCAGCTGCCCGCGGGACGCCACACGGTCCGCGTGACCAATCCGAATTTCCAGGAACGCGTGCTCGACGTCGACACCTCGGCCGGCGACGGCCGCATCGTCGTCGACTTCAGCGCCGCCGAATGAAAGCGCGCATGATGCCCATGACTATACTCACACGCACACTGCCGGCCGCCGCCCTGCTCGCCTTCCTGGCGAGCGGCTGCGCCGAGTACCCGATCTTCGACAGCAAGCCGGCCCGCAATAGCAGTCATCCGAAAGCCGTCACGGTGAACGACCGCTCGCCCAATCCGCCGGCCCGGCCCAAGGAACGCAGCCGCGAGCGCGAGCGCGATGACGGGCCGAAGGAAAGCGACGGCCTGCGCGAAGGCATCCGCCTCTACGACGAAGGCGATTACAACGGTGCCATCAAGCGCCTGGGCGCGCGTGACCTGAACAACGGCTCGCTGGCGACACGCCTGACCGCGCTCAAGTACACGGCCTTCAGCTATTGCGTGACGGCGCGGCCGGCCCAGTGCCGCCAGGCCTTCGACAAGGCATTGCGCCTCGATCCGTCGTTCGACCTGGCACCCGGCGAACACGGCCACCCGTTGTGGGGGCCGGTCTTCACCAAGGCCAAGCAGGCGGCCGATTGAGAGCGCCAAACAGAACCTCCATGGCTGCGTTGCATCGTCTCGCCGTACTAGCGTACTGTCTTCGACGATGCGCCTTGCCCTGAAGGTTCTGTTAGACGCTCCTAGGCTTTGACGTTGACCGACGCCGGGAAGGTCGGCGCCCGGCGGTGCAGCGTCGCCTGCTCGTAGGCATACGCCATCCCGATCAGCGTCGCCTCGCTCCAGGCGCCGCCGACAAAGGACAGGCCGACCGGCAAGCCATGCACGTAGCCGGCCGGCACCGTCACGTGCGGATAGCCCGCCACCGCCGCCGGCGACGAGAAGCTGCCGCCGTAGTGGTCGCCGTTGATGTAGTCGGTGAGCCAGGCGACGCCGCCGGTCGGCGCCACCAGCGCATCCAGCTTTTCCTCGCGCATGATCTTGTCGATCCCCTCTTCGCGCGTATAGCGGCGGTTGTTGGCCAGCGCTTCGCGGTAAGCCTTGTCCTGCAGGCCCGGCTTGGCCTGGGCCGCGACCAGGTGTTCCTGGCCGAAGTGCTGCAGCTCGCGCGCCGCGTTCTTCTCGTTGAAGGCGATGATGTCGGCCATGGTCTTGACCGGCGCATGGGCGGCGTAGCCGGCCAGCCAGGCTTCCAGGTCGGGGCGGAACTCGCCCAGCAGCACTTCGAGTTCGCTGTCGTTGACCTTGTCGGTGTTCGGCACCTGCACGTCGACCAGGATCGCGCCCTGCGCCTTCAGCACCGCCAGTTCCTTCTCGATCAGGGCGTCGATCGCCGTGGCGCTGCCGAAGAAATTGCGCGCCACGCCGATGCGCTTGCCCTGCAGGCCATCCTTGCGCAGGGCGCGGGCGTAGTCGGCGGACTTGCCGCGGCTGGCGCCGGTGGCCTCGTCGGCCGTGTCGACGCCGCACAGGGCGGTCAAGAGCAGCGCGGCGTCGGTCACGCTGCGGGTCATCGGGCCGGCCGTGTCCTGCGAATGCGCGATCGGGATGATGCCGCTGCGGCTGACCAGGCCCAGGGTCGGCTTGATGCCGACGATGCCGCAGGTCGAGGCCGGCGACACGATCGAGCCGTCGGTTTCGGTGCCGACCGCCAGCGTCGCCAGGCCGGCCGCCATCGCCGCGCCCGAGCCGGAGCTGGAGCCGCTGGTGTTGCGGTCGAGCGCATACGGATTGCGGGTCTGGCCGCCGCGTCCGCTCCAGCCGCTGACCGAATGCGTCGAGCGCATGTTGGCCCATTCGGACAGGTTGGTCTTGCCGAGGATGACGGCGCCGGCCTCGCGCAACTTTTGCGCAACGTAGGCATCCTTGCTGGCGCGTACGCCGTCCAGCGCCAGCGAACCGGCGCTGGTGCTCATCTTGTCCGCGGTGGCGATGTTGTCCTTGATCAGTACCGGGATCCCGTGCAGCGGTCCGCGCAGCTTGCCGGCCTTACGCTCGCGGTCGAGCGATTCGGCGATCGCCAGCGCGTCCGGATTCAGCTCGATCACGGCGTGGAGCGCCGGGCCGGCCTTGTCGATGGCCGCGATACGGGCGAGATAGTGCTGCACCAGGACTTTCGCGCTCAGCTTGCCGGCCGCCATCTGCGCCTGTTGTTCCTGCACGCCCGCCTCGAGGATGGCACTGCCTGCCGTGCTGCCGTTGGCGGCGGCCGAAGCCAGTCGGGCCACCCCGGTGGCGGCGCCGGCAGCCACACCGAGTCGAACGAAATTCCTGCGATCCATGCCATTCTCCGCGTTAAATAAAATCAAGAATAGCAGTAAAGTTGCTTATGCGACACGGATTAATGCGCTAGCGTTTTCTTGCGTATGAATATTTTGTCATGCAAAATGTGGAAACGTTCCCATACTTCCCTGCCCATGACCATCCAGACTGCGTCCACCGGTTTTGCAGACAGCAAACGCCACTATCCGATCCTCGACGGCCTGCGTGGCGTCGCCGCCCTGATGGTGGTGGCATTCCACCTGTTCGAAGCGCATGCCGCCAGCCGCTTCGTCCAGGTCATCAACCACGGCTACCTGGCGGTCGATTTCTTCTTCCTGCTGTCCGGTTTCGTCATCGGCTATGCCTACGACGACCGCTGGCGCAGCATGACGGTCGGCGAATTCTGCAAGCGGCGCCTGATCCGCCTGCACCCGATGATCGTGGTGGCGATGCTGGTCGGCGCCGCGCTGTTCTACTTCCAGCAGGGCGTGCCGTTTCCGAAGATCCAGGACACGCCGCTGTGGCTGATGCTGACGCTGATGCTCATCGGCATGACGCTGCTGCCGGTCGGCGCGGCGCTGGACGTGCGCGGCTGGGGCGAGATGCATCCGCTGAACGGCCCGGCGTGGTCGCTGTTCTATGAATATGTGGGCAACCTGCTGTACGCCCTGTTCCTGCGCAGGTTTTCCAAGGTGGCGCTGGGACTGTGCGTGTTCCTGGCCGGCTGCGCGCTGGTGCATCACTGCGTGGCCGGGCCGCAGGGCGACGTGATCGGCGGCTGGTCGCTCGATCCGGCCCAGGTGCGCCTCGGCCTGACCCGCCTGCTGTATCCGTTCTTCGCCGGCCTGCTGTTGTCGCGCGTTGTCAAGGTCGGCCGGGTCCGTCACGCTTTCCTGCTGAGCAGCGCGATCATCGTGGCGACGCTGGCGATGCCGCGCTTCGGCGGCGAACAGGCGCTCTGGATGAACGGCCTGTACGAATCGGCCTGCATCATCGCCGTGTTCCCGCTGGTCGTCTACCTGGGCGCGAGCGGCACCGTGCACGCGGGTCCGGTCGCCCGCATGTGCAACTTCCTGGGCGGGATTTCGTACCCGCTCTATATTACCCATTACCCTTTCGTGTACGCCTACACGGCCTGGGTCGTCACCAACAAGGTGACGCTGCGCGACGGCGCCCCGGTCGCGCTGGCGACCCTGCTGCTGTGCGTGCTGCTGGCCCATGCCTGCCTGAAGTACTACGACATCCCGGTGCGCCGGTGGCTGACGCGGCGCTACATGCGCAAGGCGGCGGCGCCGGCCCTGGCATCGAAGCCCTTGGCATGAACACTGCGCCCGAGCGGGCGCGGACGCAAAAAAAAACGCTGCCTTCGGGCAGCGTTCTTTCGTAAAGCCGGGATTCGACTTAGTTGCGCACCACGCGCTTGTACTCGGCGGTACGGGTGTCGATCTCGATGGTGTCGTCCTGGTTGACGAACAGCGGCACCGAAATGGTGAACTGCTTGTCTTCAATCGCGTTTTCGATCTTGGCTTCCTTCAGCACGTTGCCCGAAGTGTTGCCCTTGACGGCCGGCTCGGTATAAACGATCTGGCGTGCGATGGTGATCGGCAGTTCGACCGAGATTGCCTTGCCGTCGTAGAACACGGCTTCGCATTCCATACCGTCTTTCAGGTAGTTGATGGCCTCGCCCATGTTTTCTTCTTCGATTTCGTACTGGTTGTACTCTTCATCCATGAAGACGTACAGCGGATCGGCGAAGTACGAGTAGGTGACCGGCTTCTTGTCCAGCACGACGACGTCGAATTTGTCGTCGCCGCGGAACACGTTTTCCAGCGGTGCGTTGGTCAGAAGATTCTTCATCTTCCACTTGTAGGTGAAGCCCGTGCGGCTCGAGCCGTTGACGTCGGAGCGCAGCACGATAAACGGCTTTTCATCGACCATGATAATGTTGCCAACACGGATTTCTTTTGCGGGTTTCATAGGAAGTTTTGGATAAAAAATGAGTTGCAGTAATAGAGCATCATACCATGATCCTTACCCGACGCCTACCTGAGCGACCGGGTGAAATTCAGCAGATTGCTCACCAAGTCGCCGTTCGCCAACATCATGCCCTGCCAGGTGCTGGCGTGGGCCGACAGCGTCGGCAGTTCGGCTTGCAGGGCCCTCCACAGCGCCGGCCAATCGGCCGCGCGCCCAGCCTGCCCGTCCTCGACGGCACTGTTCCAGTGCAGCGAAAAGTCGGTCAGGCTGTCGAGATGTCCAGCGTCTCCGGTGTATTTTTCCAGGAAAGCACGGAGTTTAACATGGTGCAAGTTTTCATCTTGCGGATAAATGTGCCAGATAAATGGTCTCCCGGCCCATTGGGCACGCACCCAGGAGTCTTCGCCCCGCACCAGATTCAGGTCGCAGGCCCATAACAGGCGGTCATAGTCGTGCTGCGGCATGAAGGGCACCACGCGCACCGTGAGCCGGCCGCGGGTGGCAACGCTGCCCGGATGTGGATCGGCGCCCAGGAAGGTACCGACCTGGTCGCGCGCGACGCCGTCCGGCACCAGGCACAGCACCTCGCGTTCGCCCTGGCGCCAGGCCTCGAACAACTGCGCCACCGGTGCGTGCGGGTAGCAGAACAGGCTGGCCCTGAACGCGGCCAGTTCGCCTTCAAGCACGCCCAGCCTCGCAAGGAAGGCCGCCTGCGCCGCCGGGTCGGCCTGGAAGCGGTCGCGCGCGTCGAGCAGGCTCCCCTCGCGCAGCAGGCCGCCGGTGCTGGACGTGAAGCCCGGGAAAAAGAAATACTTGGTCAGCTTCAGGCGCGGGTGCATCGAGGGCAGCCTGTGGCAACCCTCGACCCAGGCTTGCGCACTCAGGCCTTCGTAGTTGATCCACACCGGGCGCGGTGCGCGCTGCGCCATCGCGGCCACGTAGCCGGGCGGAATCTCGACGCCGAAGAATTCGATCACGATGTCGGGCACGTCGGCCGCCGTGAAGCTGCCTTCCTGGCCCTGCCAATGGCGTACCTGCACGCCCTCGACCACCTGCTCGGCGGCTTCCGCGGCCACCGCCGGCCAGATGCGCCGGAAACTGCGCAGGTCGTCGACCCACAGGGTCACCGCGATGCCATGTTCGGCCTGGAGCTGGCGCGCCAGGCGCCAGCAGATGCCGATGTCGCCATAGTTGTCGACCACCTTACAGAAAATGGCCAGCGAAGTGGGTGAGTCGGGGTGTCGGGACATGCTTGGAATGGGGCGGCTAATAGAGAATGAGGGCGCCATTGTAGCGGCTTTCATGAGTTCAAAAGACCACTCGCCATTTCCCTAACCCGGAAAGACGCACTGCCTTGGTGAATCCATGCCAGCAGACGGTGCAATCCCGGCGCACTCTGCGCCACCGCAATGCACGGCATATCCGGGATGAATTGCGCATCAGGACACAAACTTCATTGGGGGCACCCTGTCCAACAGCCACCTGTAGAAAAGCGGACCGCTCAGGTGGTCTCCGCCGGTGTCGCCGCGTGCGGAGCCTTCCACCGCGGCGGTCTTTTCCATCGTACGCGTCCGCCGGCATCGGAGCCGATGTGCGGCGGTCGCATCCAGACAAGGAGTTGGTCATGAATGAATTTCAGCAGCTCGCTGTTGGACAGCAGGCAGGACAGCAATTTCAACCGGAACTCGCGCCCCAGGGTTTCTTCGGCAGCATGCTGGGCGCGCCGCTCGGCGGACTGATCGGTCGCGGCATTGGCGGCCTGTTCGGCAATGCCCAGCTGGGCAGCCAGATCGGCCAGGCGGCCGGCGGCATCGGCGGTGGTTTCCTGCCGCTGTCGGCCGACCCGTACCAGCAACTGCAGCAGCAGCAACAGCTGCAGCAACTGCAGCAGGGGCAAGGCCAGCTCAGCCCGCAAGGCTGGTTCGGCAATGCCATCAGCCAGTTCGGCCGGCCCCTGGGCGGCTTGATCGGCGGGATCGCCGGCAACCAGCAACTGGGCAGCACCATCGGCGGCATCGCTTCGCAACTGGGCGGCATGTTGCCGTTCTCGGCCGGCCCGCAGCAACAGTTCCAGCAGCATCCGCATGTGCAGGCGCTGGTCCAGCAACTGCAGCAACTGCAACAGATCCAGCAGCAGATCCAGCAACAGCTGCAGCAGCTATTCCAGCAACAGCAACAGCAGCCGCAGCCTTCACAACAGCAACCGCAAACCATGCAGCAGGCCGGCCAGGGCCAGGGTCAGATGACGCCGCAGGGCTGGTTCGGCAATGCACTGTCGCAGTTCGGCCAACCGGTGGGCAGCTTCATCGGCGGCCTGGCCGGCAACCAGCAATTGGGCAACACCATCGGCGGCATCGCTTCGCAACTTGGCGGCATGCTGCCGTTCTCGGTCGATCCCTACCAGATGCAGCAGCTGGCCCAACAGCACGCCCAACAGCAGGCCCAACAACAAGCCCAGCAGCAGGCACTGCAGGGGCAGCAAGGCCAGCAGGGCCAACTCGCACCGCAAGGCTGGTTCGGCAATGCCATCAGCCAGTTCGGCCGGCCCTTGGGCGGCCTGATCGGCGGCATCGCCGGCAACCAGCAACTGGGCAGCACCATCGGCGGCATTGCCTCGCAACTGGGCGGGATGCTGCCGTTCTCGGTCGACCCCTACCAGCTGCAGCAACTCGCCCAACAGCAGCAGGGGCAGCAGCTGCAACCGGGGCAGTATCCGGTGTACACCACCCCGCCCGCACAGGGCAATACCGTGCATTGACGGCAGGTTGACGCCGCCGCGTTGATTTTGCGGCATCGGCGTCGCATTGGAAGCGCATCGGCAACGCCGATGCGCAACGACCCGATCGAGGAGGAGATCCGCATGCCAAATGCAGCTGAAACCAGCCGCTACATCATCCGCGCCGTCGACGACGGTCCGGTGCTCGCTGCCTTCATCGCCGGCCTGCGCGCCGACGCCGCCGTACGGCTGCTCGACACCATCGGGCCGAAGGCCCAACCGCACACCGCGGTGGTGGAAACCGATGCCGCGACGGCGGAGCGGCTCGAACAAACGTTCCGCACTTCCAACCAACTGATGATCGAACCGGACCGTCCGCTGTCGCTGTTCGACTAGCGCGGCGCCGCGTCGATCCGAAAGGAACAGACATGGCCGACATACCAAACGGCGGGCAGCCGGACGGGCCGGACGGGGCGCCCATCCCCGTCGCCGGCGACCCACCGGGCCGGCGCGTGGGCGAGCGCAAGAAACGCTTCCTGATCACGCCGCAGGCGGCGCCGGAAGGCCTCAGTCCGTTCGGCCTCAGCCCCTTCGCGCTGGGGTCGCCCGGGGTCCAGCCCCTTACCCTGCAATCGGTCGAACAGGCCTTGCGTGCCGCCCCCGACATCGAGGTGGTGGGCACGGTGGGCACGGCCAACACCCGCAGCGTCGGCCTGATGGCATCCGGCATGGGCAGCGGCAACCCGGGCGGGACCCTGGTCGCGCGCATGACCAACGACAAGGCGCGCGAGCTGCTGCAGCAGGCCCAGGGCCGGCTGGTGGTCGAACGCGACCAGCACCTGCACCTGCTCGATCCGGTGCCGCGCCACCCTACCCTGGTGAATTCCTTCGCCGCCTACGACGGCCCGCACTTCGACATCGACCTGCTGGTGCTGGGCAAGGACAGCGTGCCGCTGGGCGGCGCCGAAGTCTCGCTGTTCGGCGGTCTGCTGCCGGCCGCCGGGCTGACCGACGACCAGGGCCGGCTCACGCTCACGGTGCACGGCGACTCGCCGCACACGGTCACCGGGCTGTACGTGAAGCCGCGCGCCGACTACTGGAGCTTTTACCAGCGCGATCCCGACCTGGCGCCCGGCGAGCCGAATGTGGTCGGGCTGCAGGCGCTGTCCGACTGGCCGCAGATGCCGGGCTTCCCGGGCCGCAGCACGGTTTGCTGGGGCGCGCGCGCGATGCGCCTGGACCAGGTGCCGCCCTCGTTCCGCGGCCAGGGCGTCCGGGTCGCCGTGATCGACTCCGGCATCGCCACCACACATGCCGACCTGAGCCGCATCCGCGCCGGCTTCGACGTCATCAAGGACAATGACGAGACCTGGAACCAGGACCAGCTCGGCCACGGTTCGCATTGCGCGGGCGTGATCGCCGGCTACGATCCGGCGTTCGGCATCCGCGGCTTCGTGCCCGACGCCGAAATCCACGCCTGCAAGCTGTTCCCCGGCGGCCAGATCAGCCAGCTGATCGAAGCGCTCGAATACTGCATCGAACACCAGATCGACGTAGTCAACCTCAGCCTTGGCGGCACCGGACCCTCGCCTGCGCTGGAGCAGCAGATCCTGCGCGCGCGGCGGGCCGGCGTCGCCTGCATCGCCGCGGCTGGCAATTCGGGCGGGCCGGTGCAGTATCCGGCGGCCTCGCCCTACGTGCTGGCGGTGGCGGCGGTCGGCAAGATCGACGAATTCCCGCGCGACAGCTACCACGTCGAGACCATCCACCCGGACGTCGACGCCCAGGGCTTTTTCACGGCCAGGTTCAGCTGCTTCGGCCCCGAGGTCGATGTCTGCGCACCGGGCGTTGCCGTAGTGTCGTCGGTACCGCCGAATAATTTCGCAGCCTGGGATGGCACGTCGATGGCGGCGCCGCACGTGACCGGCCTGGCGGCCCTGATGCTGGCGCACCGGCCCGAATTCCAGGGCCAGGGGCGGACGCGCTCGGCCGAGCGGGTGGAGCAGCTGTTCCGCCTGATCCGCATGAGCGCGCGCCGTGTCAGCCAGGCCGCACCGGCGCGCATCGGCTATGGCATGCCGGATGCACTGGTCGCACTCGGCCTGGCGCCGGGCGTGAACCAGCAAGCCTTCCAGTCGATGCTGGGTTCGCTGATGGGAACGATGCCGATGGCGCCGGCCGCCATGCCGGGGATGTCGATGGGTGCGCAGCCGAGGACGGGGCCGATCATGCCCTTCGGTTTTGGCTGGTAGAAAATGAAAAACCGGAGCACCTCGACGCGCATGCGCGTTGGTCTGCTCCGGCTTTGACTGGCGTCCCCACGGGGATTCGAACCCCGGTACTCACCGTGAAAGGGTGATGTCCTAGGCCTCTAGACGATGGGGACCTAAAACTGTTTTACTGCATACAGCGCATGCACCGTACTACTGCCAAATCCCTGGCGTCCCCACGGGGATTCGAACCCCGGTACTCACCGTGAAAGGGTGATGTCCTAGGCCTCTAGACGATGGGGACCCTGAACTACCGATAACGATAACTGCTAACTTGGTGGAGGTAAGCGGGATCGAACCGCTGACCTCTTGCATGCCATGCAAGCGCTCTCCCAGCTGAGCTATACCCCCCAACACTTCTCATGCCCCGACAACTGCATCAATAAAAAAGCCGCTTCAAGGCGGCTCCTTGCGATGCGTGTCTGGCGTCCCCACGGGGATTCGAACCCCGGTACTCACCGTGAAAGGGTGATGTCCTAGGCCTCTAGACGATGGGGACCTAAAACTGTTTTACTGCATCGATGCCGCTCGCTGGGTGGCGGTATCGATCACTGCTAAATTACCAAATTCTTGGCGTCCCCACGGGGATTCGAACCCCGGTACTCACCGTGAAAGGGTGATGTCCTAGGCCTCTAGACGATGGGGACCCTGGACTGCTACGACTACCTTCTGAAACTTGGTGGAGGTAAGCGGGATCGAACCGCTGACCTCTTGCATGCCATGCAAGCGCTCTCCCAGCTGAGCTATACCCCCGTTTCAGAGAGACAGTATCATAACATACTGTTTTTACTTCATGCAGCGCCGTTTTCGCAACGCTGGCGTCCCCACGGGGATTCGAACCCCGGTACTCACCGTGAAAGGGTGATGTCCTAGGCCTCTAGACGATGGGGACCCTGGACTACCGATACTACCTATTACCTGCCATTTACTGCACACTTCAGAACGTGGTGGAGGTAAGCGGGATCGAACCGCTGACCTCTTGCATGCCATGCAAGCGCTCTCCCAGCTGAGCTATACCCCCGCAGCGCTGAAGTGCGAGCATTATAGGGGATAGACTTGCATTACGCAAATAGCTTGAAAGGTCTTTAAAGACACTATGCAAAACCGTCGCGAGCGGCAGCAGTGTCGTCCGAGAAGCGCAGCTGTACGAAAGTACAGCGAGCATCGCAGGACGACAGTGCAACGCGCAGCAGGTTTGGCATGGTGTCTTACAGCCCTTTTTGTACGCGTGCCACCACGACCTCGCGGCCGAACAGTTCCAGCACGGCGTCGATCGCCGGCGTCTGCAACTGGCCGGTGACGAGCAGGCGCAGCGGCATGGCCAGCTGCGGCATCTTCAGGCCGTTCGCCGCCAGCACTTCCTTCATCATGGCCGACAGGGCCGGCTTGGTCCATTCCACAGACTGCAGCTTTTCCGCGAACTGGGCCAGGGCCGGACGCACGGCATCGGTCAGGTGCTGCGCCAGCAGTGCTTGGTATTCCGCGTTCGCGGGATTCGGCGTGCGGTAGAACAGCATCGCCGCATCGGCCAGTTCATTGATGGTGCTGGTGCGTTCCTTCATCAGCGCCAGCACACTGGCCAGCGGCGGCGCCCCTTCAAAGACCGCGCCTTCCATCTTCGGACGCGCCAGTCCGGCCAGGCGTTCGTTGTCGGCCTGCTTGATATAGTGATTGTTCAGCCAGGCCAGCTTTTCCGGGTTGAACTGGGCCGCCGACGCGGTCAGGTGCTCGAGGTTGAACCACTCGGTAAATTGCTCCATCGAGAAGATCTCGTCGTCGCCGTGGCTCCACCCCAGGCGCGCGAGATAATTGAGCATCGCTTCCGGCAGGAAGCCCTGCTCCGGATACTGCATCACGCTGACGGCGCCGTGGCGCTTCGACAATTTCTGGCCGTCCGGACCCAGGATCATCGGCAGGTGACCGTACTGCGGCAGTTCGGCGCCGAGCGCGCGCAGGATGTTGATCTGGCGCGGCGTGTTGTTCACGTGGTCGTCGCCGCGCAGCACGTGGGTGATCTTCATGTCCCAGTCGTCGACCGACACGCAGAAGTTATAGGTCGGGGTGCCATCCGGACGGGCGATGATCAGGTCGTCGAGTTCCTTGTTGGCGATCGTGATCGGCCCCTTGACCACGTCGTGCCAGGTGACTTCGCCATCGAGCGGGTTCTTGAAACGCACCACCGGCTTCACACCCTCGGGAACCGGCGGCAGGGTCTTGCCCGGTTCCGGACGCCAGGTACCGTCGTAGCGCGGCTTTTCGCCCGCGGCGCGCATGCGTTCGCGCATCGCCTCGACTTCTTCCGGCGAGCAGTAGCACAGATAGGCGGTGCCGGCTTCCAGCATGCCCTTCACCACCTCGCGGTAGCGGTCCATGCGCTGCATCTGGTAGAACGGGCCTTCATCGTGGCTCAGGCCCAGCCACTGCATGCCGTCCAGGATGGCCTGCACCGCTTCCGGGGTCGAACGCTCCAGGTCGGTGTCTTCGATACGCAGGATGAAGGTGCCGCCGAAGTGGCGCGCATAGGCCCACGAATACAGCGCGGTGCGGGCGCCGCCGAGGTGGAGATAGCCGGTCGGGCTGGGAGCGAAACGGGTACGGACGGGAGTGCGGACGGTCATGGTCGAAACGGATAAGTGACGGCGGCTCGGCACAGGTAGAGCCTGCGGGCGCGGCGTCGTGTTAATGGTCAGGCAGTTATTTTACAGCCTACCTCCCCGGCTGGGCGTAATGACGCGCCACCCCCATTGCTGCCGAACACCGATAATTTCAATAATTACTTTACAGAAATTTCAAGTTTCGCTACAGTCCCTCTCCTTTTTCAGCAAATTATCCTCTGCTTCATCCATGCCGAACGATCCGGGCACTGCCTCAATCGCGCGACTGCGCGGAGAATTTACCTGTGCCGCCACGGAAGTCGGCTTTCTGCACCAGAACACCGCCATCATCCTGCGCGACTTGCGACGTTCGGTCCTGCTGTGTTCCCTGTGCTACGCCTTGTTCGGCATCGCCGACGTGCTGGCGCTGGGCCTGCCCGGCGCGCTGGTTCCCTTGCTGTCGCGCCTGCTCCCACCGCTGGTGGCGATCGCAGGCCTGCGCCACGTGAGCCGCGCGGCCGCGCCGATCAAGGCGGCCTACCGGTCGTCGAGCATCACGTCGCTGTTGGCCATGAGCAGCTACCTGGTCGTCGTCTGCTACCGTCCCCACGACATCCTGCTGCACGGAATGGCGATGAGCCTGATGGCGGTGGCGGTGCTGATCTTCATGCCCAGCCGCGTCCTCACCGCCGTCCTGATCGCGCCAGGTGTCAGCCTCGTGTTCGTCCTGCTGGCCTGGCACCTGGATGCGACAGACGCGCAAAGCCTCGGTGCGATGACGATGATGATCGTGTTTGCCAACGTCTTCGGGGCCGCCGCCTGTTATCGCCATGCGCGCCTGTGGCGCGAGCAGTACTGGGCCCAGCAGGTGCTGACCAACCTGTCGATCCGCGATCCCCTCACCGGCTGCTACAACCGGCGCCACCTGAATGCCGCCCTGCTCGACGGCGAAATCGATCGCGCGCGGCGCTACCGCATGAACCTGTCGCTGATCATGTGCGACCTCGACGGCTTCAAGATCATCAACGACACCCACGGCCACCATGCCGGCGACGAATTGCTGCGCAGCTTCGCCACCCTGGTGCTGGCCATGACGCGCGACGCGGTCGACACCGTGGTGCGCTACGGCGGCGAGGAATTCCTGATCATCCTCCCCGAGACGCCGCTGGATGGTGCGACCGAACTGGCCGAGCGCATCCGCGCCACCTTCGCCGGCCAGCAGCTGCAGCTCGACACGGCGACCCTGTCGACCACCGCCAGCTTCGGCGTGGTCAGCGCCCACTTCGCCGCCGCCAGGTCGGTCACGCCGCAAGCGCTGATCGCGGCCGCGGACGAACTGATGTACGACGCCAAGCGCGGCGGGCGCAACCAGGTGCACTCGCACCAGCTGACGCCGCACCTCGGCCTGGCCTCCTGAGGCCTCTGCTTAGTTGCCTGGGACTTCTGCCGGCGACGTGTCGGCCGGCACGGAGGCCGGCTGCTGCCGGTGCAGGCGCACCGGCTGGTCCTGCGCCGCCCGCGCCCGCAGCTGGCCGCAGCCGCCATCGACATCCTGCCCGGCCGAATCGCGCAGCTTGGTCAGGATGCCACGCTCGAACAGGTGCGCCGCGATGGCTTGCGCCTTGTCCCAGCCCGGCCTTCGGTACGGTAGCCCGGGGTTGGTGTTGTACGGGATCATGTTCAGCACCGCGTACTTCCCGCGCAGCAGGCCGACAATCGCATCCAGCTCGTCCTGGCCGTCATTGACGCCGTCCAGCAGCGTCCACTGGTACTGGATCGGATACCCGGTCAGGCGCGCATAGCGCTCGCCCTCGGCCACCAGCTCGGCCGGATCGAAGCGCGGCGCGCGCGGCAGCAGGTGTGCGCGCAATGCCGGCTTGGTCGTGTGCAGGGACAGGGCCAGCGCCGGCTTCACCCGGCCTTGCGGCAGGCGCTCGAACACGCGCGCGTCGCCAACGGTCGAGAACACCAGGTTCTTGTGTGCGATATTCCCTTCGATGCCGAGCAGCTCGATCGCTTCCAGCACGTTGTCCAGGTTATGCGCCGGTTCGCCCATCCCCATGAACACGACCTTTTTCACCGGCTGCCGGCGCCGCGCCAGCACCACCTGGGCGACGATCTCGCCGCTCGTCACCTGGCGCACCAGGCCGCCCTGCCCGGTCATGCAGAAGCGGCAGCCGACCGCGCAGCCGACCTGGCTCGACACGCACACGCCGTCGCGCGGCAGCAGCACCGACTCCACCGTCTGGCCATCGTGCAGGCCGACCAGCAGGCGCGCCGAGCCGTCTTGTGCGGGGTGGATGCTGAGGACGCGCGCCAGGCCTTCCAGTTCCGCGTCGATCTGCGGCAGCGCTTCGCGCACGGGCTCCGGCAGGAAATCGTCGGGGCGGCGGCGGCCGTGGTGGTGGCCGCTGTCGCGGATCCAGTCGCGCAGGATGCGGTCTTCGTGCAGCGGGAGGGCGCCGAGGGCGCGCAGGCGGGTGCGGATGGCTTCGATGCGCATGCTATATAGCTGGCCTTGGAGAATGTTGGCCTGAAAGAGCTTTATTGTTGCCCCAAAAACGTCTTCCCCGCGAAGGCGAAAAAAGCGCCATTGGCGCTTTTTTCCCCAAGTTGCACGCGCTGTCGAAACGCATGCGGAACTTGGGTCCCTGCCTTCGCAGGGACAACGTGCGGTTTGCGTAGTCCGACTAATTAATCAGTCGTTTTTCACGACAATCGTCGGGAACTTGGCGCTCATGTCCTTCGCCTGCTCCGCCACCTTGATCGCCACCTTGCGCGCGATTTCTTTATAGATGCCGGCCACCGCGCCATCCGGCTCGGCCACCACGGTCGGCGAACCCGAATCGGTCTGCTCGCGGATCGACAGCTGCAGCGGCAGCTTGCCCAGGAACTCGATATTGAAATCGGTACTCATCTTCTCGCCGCCGCCGCTGCCGAAGATCGCTTCGACGTGGCCGCAGTTCGAGCAGATGTGGGTGCTCATGTTTTCCACCACGCCCAGGATCGGAATGCCGACCTTCTCGAACATCTTGACGCCCTTGCGCGCGTCCAGCAGCGCGATGTCCTGCGGGGTGGTAACGATTACGGCACCGGTGACCGGCACTTTCTGGGCCAGGGTCAGCTGGATGTCACCGGTGCCCGGGGGCATGTCGACGATCAGGTAATCGAGGTTGCGCCAGTTGGTCTGTTCCAGCAGCTGCTGCAGGGCCTGGGTGACCATCGGGCCGCGCCACACCATCGGCTCGTCCGGATCGATCAGGAAACCAATGGAAGACACCTGCACGCCGTGGTTCTCCAGCGGCTCCATGCTCTTGCCGTCCAGCGTCTGCGGGCGGCCGCTCACGCCCAGCATCATCGGCTGCGACGGACCGTAGATGTCGGCGTCCAGCAGGCCGACGCTGGCGCCTTCGGCGGCCAGCGCCAGCGCCAGGTTGACGGCGGTGGTCGACTTGCCGACGCCGCCCTTGCCGGAAGCGACGGCGATGATGTTCTTCACGCTCGGCATCACCTTCAGGCCACGCTGCACGGTGTGCGAGAGAATCTTCTGGGTGACGTTGACGCTGACGTTCTCGATGCCGGGCAGCTGGCGCAGCGCGGCGATGACGGCGCTGCGGATGCCGGCGGTCTGGCTCTTGGCCGGGTAGCCGAGTTCGACGTCGAGGGCGACATTGCCGCCATCGACCTGGATGTTCTTGACCGACTTGGACGAAACGAAATCTTTATTGGTATTAGGATCGACGACGGCGGACAGGGCTGCCTTGACGTCTTCTGCAGTGATGCTCATGTAAATCTCCGGATGTGATACGCAAGTTTAGCGCAAAACCGTGTATTGACTCAGGCCAGGGACGAGAATAGCGCCAATACCCCCTGCGCGTTCAGGGACATCCGCTGGTAAAATGCCTTTTTTCATATTTCCACCACCCCTTCCGACCATGACACGCAAGCTGTTCGTCACCACTGCCCTGCCCTATGCCAACGCCGCCTTCCACATCGGCCACATGATGGAGTACATCCAGGCCGACATCTGGGTCCGCTTCCAGCGCATGCAGCAAGATATGGACGAGAACGGCAGTGGTCAGCCGCGCGTGGTGCACTTCGTCGGCGCCGACGACACCCACGGCACGCCAATCATGATCGCCGCCGAGAAAGAAGGCGTGACGCCGCAGGAATTCGTGGCCAAGATCGCCGCCGGCCGCGCCCAGTACCTGGACGGTTTCCACATCGCGTTCGACAACTGGTATTCGACCGACTCGCCGGAAAACGTCGACCTGTCGCAGGGCATCTACCGCCGCCTGCGCGATGCCGGCCTGATCTACACCAAGACCGTCGACCGTTTCTATGACACGGCGAAAGGCATGTTCCTGGCCGACCGCAACATCAAGGGCGAATGCCCGGTGTGCCACGCCAAGGACCAGTACGGCGACAACTGCGAAGTCTGCGGCGCCGCCTACCAGCCGACCGAACTGATCAATCCGTACTCGGTCTTCACCGGCTCGACCCCGATCCTGAAGCCGTCCGAGCAATACTTCTTCAAGCTGTCCGACCCGCGCTGCTTCCAGTTCCTCAAGGAATGGCTGAACACGCCGGGCCGCCTGCAGCCAGAAATGGTCAATAAAGTATCCGAATGGCTGGGCGAGAACGGCGAAAAGCTGGCCGACTGGGATATTTCGCGCGACGCGCCCTACTTCGGCATTCCGATTCCGGATGCGCCGGGCAAGTTCTTCTACGTCTGGCTGGACGCGCCGGTCGGCTACCTGGCCTCGCTGAAGAATTACTTCGAAAAGAAAGGCCTCGACTACGAAGCCTTCCTGAAGGATCCGGCTGCCGAGCAAGTGCACTTCATCGGCAAGGACATCGTGTCCTTCCACCTGCTGTTCTGGCCGGCAATGCTGAATTTCTCGGGCCACCCGATCATCGACAAGCTGAAGGTCAATGTCCACGGCCACTTGACCGTGAATAACGAAAAGATGTCGAAGTCGCGCGGCACCGGCATTTCGCCGCTGCGCTACCTGGACCTCAAAATGAATCCGGAGTGGCTGCGCTACTACCTGGCGTTCAAGCTGAACAGCAAGGTCGAGGACCTGGACTTCACCGGCGAAGACTTCGTTGCCCGCGTCAACAGCGACCTGATCGGCAAGTACGTCAACATCGCCTCGCGCTGCGCCGGCTTCATCGCCAAGAAGTTCGACGGCAAGCTGGCCTCGACCCTGTCCGACAACGCCAAGGAATGGATCGCGCGTGCCCTGAACGGCGAAGTTAATGGTGCCCACGGCGAGCGCCAGGCATCGATCGCGGCCAACTTCGAAGCGCGTGAATTCGGCAAGGCGCTGCGCGAAATCATGGAGATCGCCGACGTCGCCAACCGCTATGTCGACGAGAACAAGCCGTGGATCCTGGCCAAGGACGACACCAGGATCGCCGAGCTGCACGACGTCTGCACCACCGCGCTGATCCTGTTCCGCCAGCTGACCATCCTGCTGTCGCCGGTGCTGCCGCACGTGGCGGCGCGCGTGCAGGAATTCCTGGGCGATGCGAGCTTCACCTGGGCTGACACGACCGGCGCCGCCGTGTACGAGACGATGCTGGGCCGCACCATCGGCGCCTACAGCCACCTGATGCAGCGCGTGGATGCCAAGATGGTCGAGGACCTGTTCGACAAGCCGGCGGCCGTTGCTGCCCCTGCCGCCGCGCCGGCCGCTACGGAAGCTGCTGCACCGTCCGACGCTGCCGAAGCACCGGGAGCGGGTGACATCGAAGAACTGGCCCCGGAAATCTCGATCGACGACTTCACCAAGATCGACCTGCGCGTGGCGAAAATCGTCAATTGTGAGCACGTCGAAGGTTCGAGCAAGCTGCTGCGCCTCACGCTGGACGTGGGCGAAGGCCGCTATCGTAATGTATTCTCGGGGATCAAGTCGGCCTACCAGCCTGAACAATTGATCGGCAAGCTGACCGTAATGGTCGCCAACCTGGCGCCGCGCAAGATGAAATTCGGCGTGTCGGAAGGCATGGTGCTGTGTGCGTCGGCCAAAGATGAAAAATCCAACCCGGGCCTGTATGTGCTGGAGCCAGTGTCGGGTGCGCAGCCGGGGATGCGGATTCGCTGAGCCGGGCCGCGTACCGCAACACGTCGTCCCTGCGAAGGCAGAGATCCAAGTTTTGCGATGTGCAGCGAACTTGGGCCCCTGCCTTCGCAGGGGCGACGTTTATGGGTCAACGACGCCGGCAAGCTATTTCTTGCCTCAGCAGCATCGTTTTTTTACAAAGCGGTGGCGTTATAATGCCCTGCTTTATCAGCAACACCAATAAACCAATAGGCGGCCGGCCCAGCCTGAGCCCCAGTCCTTCTTATATAGGTAGCGAACAATATGACCGAATACAAAGCCCTGAGACACATTCCGCATGCGAACCTGTTCCGCCAAGGTGACGTGTTCGTCCTGTTCGGCGAACTGTTCGGCCGTGGCTACGCAAACGGCCTGGTCGACGAGGCACGCGCCGCCGGCATGACCATCCTCGGGATCACGGTCGGCCGCCGCAACGACGACGGCACGCTGCGCGCCCTGACGGCTGAAGAACACGCCGAAGCCGAAGCCAAGCTCGGCGGCCGCATCGTCAATGTGCCGCTGATGGCCGGCTTCGACATGGACGCGCCGGCCGGCGAGCAGAATCCGACCGAGATGCTGTCCGGTATCACCTTGAAGGGCTGGCAGGAAGACAAGCTGGACTGGGACAAGATCGAAGCCTGCCGCCAGGCCGGCGTGCGCCGCTTCAGCGCGTCGGCCAGCCAGGCCATGGCCGAGATCGACAAGCTGATCCCGGACGGCGCCAACGTGTTCTTCGCCCACACCATGGCCGGCGGCATTCCCCGGATCAAGGCTTTCCTGGCCATCGCCAACCGCATCTACAAAGGCCGCGGCGACCGCTTCATGTCCTCGCGCGCCCTGCTGGAAAGCGACCTGGGCAAGCTGATCCTGATGAACTTCGACGAAGTCTCGGCCAACACGCTGAAGCACCTGATCGACGCCTCTGGCGCGATCCGCGAGCGCATCACGGCCAAGGGCGGCCAGGTGCGCTATACCGCCTACGGCTACCACGGTACCGAGGTCCTGATCGGCGGCGAGTACAAGTGGCAAACCTACACCAACTACACCCAGGGCTACGCCAAGATGCGCCTGGAGTCGATCGCCGAGGCGGCCTGGAAGCAAGGCGTCTTCGCGACCGTGTTCAACTGCCCGGAAATCCGCACCAACTCGTCCGATATCTTCGTCGGCGTGGAACTGTCGCTGTTCCCGCTGCTGACTGCACTGAAAAAGGAAGGCGGAGGCGCGTGGGCCCAGGCACAGTGGGACATCTGCCAGGCCCTGCTGGGCGAAGGCGTGTCGCTGCAATCGCTCCTGGACAAGCTGGAAAGCTACCTGCAGACCGAGACCAGCGCCGGCTTCCGCAACTACGAAGCCTGGCCGATGGACAACACCCCGGAACTGGCCGACCTGATGATCGGCACCTCGGACGAGATCACTTCGCTGCACACGGACAAGAAAGCGCTGATCACCGATCACCTGTCGGCGCTGGTGGTGGAAGCCACCGGTCCGCTGATGTTCCACGGCGCGGCCGAAAAGATCGCGCCGGTGCTGTGGCTCAACCACGACATCATTGCCCGCCAGCTCAACGAGCTGCACAAATAAGGCGGCGCAGCAGTATCATTGCATGTTCGCCCGGGCGGCCCGCTAGTCGCCGCCCCGGTATTCCTTGTAAGTCAAGCCAAGAGAACCATGAGCCTGTTCAAGAAACACGTCAACTACGAATCCGATCACACCAAGTTCATCAAGGAACTGAAAGAAAAGACCCCGGGCATGGACGAGCGCCAGCTCGCCGGCCGTTCCCTGCTGTGGGACAAAGCGCCGCTGTCGCTGGACGAGCAGCGCCGTATCGCCGAGTCGCGCCTGCGCCAGAACGCTTATCCGTACCAGTCCAAGGTCTGAGGATCTGAGGCCGAAGGCTGACGCCGATGATGCCGGAAGAAATAACCGGCGGCGGCGCCTCCCCTGACGGGGCCGCCGGGTCGCCGGCCGCCGGATCGCCGCAGCCGGACCAGGAACATGCCCTCAACGTCGCGGCCGATGCTGCCGAGGCGGCCATTGCACGCCTATACGGCGAGCCGCTGCTGCGCCTGCCCACCGACCTGTACATCCCACCCGATGCGCTCGAGGTGTTCCTGGATGCCTTCGAGGGGCCGCTCGACCTGCTGCTGTACCTGATCCGCAAGCAGAATTTCAACATCCTCGACATTCCGATGGCGCAGGTGACCCTGCAATACCTGGAATACGTCGAGCAGATCCGGAAGAGCAACCTGGAACTGGCCGCCGAGTATCTGCTGATGGCGGCGATGCTGATCGAGATCAAGTCGCGCATGCTGCTGCCGAAGCGCCAGGACGAGCTGATCGAGGAAGTCGGCGACCCACGCGCGGAACTGGTGCGGCGCCTGCTGGACTACGAGCAGATCAAGCTGGCGGCCCAGGCGCTGGGTGCCCTGCCCCAGGTCGATCGCGACTTCCTGCGACCCGAGCTGACGGTCGAACAGGGCCTGGCCCCGATCTGGCCGCACGTCGACGCGCACGACTTGCAGCGCGCCTGGATGGATGTGCTGCGCCGCGCCAAGCTGACCCAGCATCACCGGATCGGGCGCGAGGAACTCTCGGTGCGCGAGCACATGTCCGCCATCCTGCGTACACTGCAATCGCGCCGCTTCATCGAGTTCGCGGAGTTGTTCGGCGGCCATGCCGGGGTACCGGTCGTCGTCGTCCATTTCGTCGCCATGCTCGAGCTGGCCAAGGAAACCCTGATCGAAATTACCCAGGCCGAAGCGTTCGCGCCGATCTATGTGCGACTGGCCTATTCACCTGCCTGAACACGCTTCACGTATTACGCTTTACACACCGAGTCCCCCATGAAAATCATTTCCTCCATCGACGACTTGCGCGACCAGCTGAGTGGCCAACTGCGCACCGCCTTCGTGCCCACCATGGGCAACCTGCACGAGGGCCATCTGTCGCTGATGCGCCTGGCGCGCAAGCACGGCGACCCGGTGGTCGCGTCGATCTTCGTCAACCGCCTGCAGTTCGGCCCGAACGAAGACTTCGACAAATACCCGCGCACCTTCCAGGCCGACGTCGAGAAGCTGGAAAAGGAAGGCGTGTACGTGCTGTTCGCGCCGACCGAAAAAGACCTGTATCCGGAACCGCAGGAATACCGCGTGCAGCCGCCGGACGGGCTGGGCAACACCCTCGAAGGCGAATTCCGTCCCGGCTTCTTCAACGGCGTGTGCACGGTCGTCACCAAGCTGTTTTCCTGCGTGCAGCCGCGCGTGGCTGTGTTCGGCAAGAAGGATTACCAGCAGCTGATGATCATCCGTAACATGGCGCGCCAGTTCGCCATGCCGACCGAGATCATCGGTGCCGAGACCTTCCGTGCCGCCGACGGCCTGGCGTTGTCCTCGCGCAACGGCTATCTGTCGACCGAAGAACGCGCCGAAGCCCCTTTCCTGTACCAGACGCTGAACTGGGTGGCCGAGCAGACCCGCGCCGGCCACCCCGACCTGCTGGCGCTGGAGCGCGCCGCCATGGCCCGCCTGGCCGAGCGTGGCTGGAAGCCCGACTACGTGTCGATCCGCAAGCGCATGAACCTGCATGCGCCGACGACGGCCGAACATGCGGCCGGCGCACCGCTGGTGGTGCTGGCGGCGGCCAAACTGGGCAATACCCGCCTGATCGATAATCTCGAGATCTGAATATTTCCACCAAGAAAATTACCTGTAGAAATTATTAACGAAACTTGCTAGACTCGGGGTTTGGCTTTTTACCCCATCCCCGTAAAAAGGAACCCTCGTGACTGATCTCAGCTTCATGCCCATGCGCAAAGGACCGCCCATGCTGTCGGACGCGGTCGACCGGATCACCCTGAACAGCGTGGCGCACGAGATGCGCGACCCGTTCGATATCGGCGACACGCTGTCGATGCTGGCCCAGACCGGTGAAGCGTTCACGGTCTACCCGCCCGGGCGCGACCTGGTGATGGCACGCATCGCCTCGATCGACCCGGAGCGCCGCACCTTCACCCTCGACCTGGCCGAGGACAGCCTGCTCGACGAGGGCCGCACCTGTTTCGTGGCTTCGCTGGGCGGCAACGCCAGGATCCAGTTCGAGCTCGACGCCAACTGGACCATCGTGCCCGGCGACGGCCACCTGGTCGAGCTGCCGCTACCGGTGGCCTGCCTGGTACTGAACCGGCGCGCCGAACAGCGCCTGGACACCCCGATCGGCGTCAGCTACAGCGCCAGCTTCACGCTACTGGGCAAGGTATTGGAAATGCCGCTGTACGATTTTTCGCGCGGCGGCGTCGGCCTGCGCGCGACGCCGGACCAGGCGTACGAGCTGTACGTGGGCAAGAAACTGGAAGGCGTCGACCTCGAGCTCGGCAATTCGCTGGCGATCAAGGCCGACCTCGAAGTGCGGCTGCTGCGGCCGTTCCGCACCTTCCTGCTGGGACAGCAGGTGCAGGTAGGATGCCGGATCTCGAATATCACCATGCAGATGCGGCAGGGGCTGGACCGGGCGGTGAATACGGCGCAAAAGCGTAAATGATGACGTGAATGCGTTCGCTCAAATGACAAACGGCCCGATGGGCCGTTTTGTTTTTCGTACCACTACCTCGTCGTTCCCGCGAAGGCGGGAACAACGTTTAAGGGTCGCGCGCCCCAATTCCTCCAACGCCCCTCATGCCGCCACGTTCTGGGCCCAGGCGAGCGCCGACAGATGCGCCTTGTTGACCTCTGCCGGCGGGATCTCCAGCGACGCCGCCAGCGACGCCACCAGGTTCGAATTCAGCTCGCACGCCTCCGCCAGCGCCAGATACGGCCCGTAGGCACCGTCGCGTGTCACCAGGGCCCGCACCACCGCGTCCGGCAGCTGGATGGTGTCCAGCACTTCCTGCATCGGCAGCCCGAGCAGGCGGTCCAGCAGCGAGAACATGCCGGCCACGAACAGGTGCTCGGCATCCGCCTTGCCCAGGTGCTTCTGGCCCAGCAGCTCGCACAGGCGCGCGCGTACCACCGCGGTTTCCATCAGCACCGGCGAGTAGCCGCTGCTGCTCGCCGTCGCCAGCAGCAGCACCAACCAGCGGTACAGCGGCGCGTAGCCGAGCATGGCGATGGCCTGGCGCAGTGACTGGATGTCGCGGCCGGCGCCGAAGCCGGCGGAATTGATGAAGCGCAGCAGCTTGTAGGTCAGCGCCGGGTCGCGCTTGAGCACGGCTTCGATCTTGGGCACGTCATCGTTGTTCTGCACCATCGTCATCAGCTGCAGGATGATGGTCTGGGCCGGATTCATGCCCTTCACCGGATTGCCCGGACGCGGGGTCAGGTGCAGCTTGCCGACGATGGCATCGATGCCGAGCGCGGCGCAGGCGTCGAAATCCTGCCAGGTCGAGACCGGGCGCCCGACCAGGCGCAAGGCCGACTGCTTGGCGGCGGCATAGGTGCGGGCCTGGGTGGCGACGTCGGTGCCGGCGAACTTCACTTCGGCGTAGGATGCCAGCGACGCCAGGTTGCGCCCCAGCAGCTCGGGGTTGGCGCCGCGGATCGAGATGCCGACCCCGCCGGCGCGCAAGCCCTGCACGGCGGCGCGGGTGTCGGCATTGGCCAGGTCGCGCACGCGCACCGACAGCACGGTGCGTTCGGGCGGCAGCGCATGCAGCGCGTCGAGCGACAGCATGGCAGGCACGGCGTCGAGGAACAGCACCTTGTCGCGCAGGAGCCAGCCCTGCTCCGCGTCGACGATGTGGGCGGCAACGAAGCCAACCAGGTCTTCGAGGTCCGCGTCGGCGAGCGCATGTCCGTTCTGCTGCCAGCAGAGTTCGTAGCCAATCACACGCTGTTTCGGGTCGAGCAAGGGCTCCCGGACGATGTAGTTGGTCTGGTGCATTTTCTAGGCGACGCTATCGTTGGAAACTGTAAAACTTGCGTGCCGCCAAGGGGGCGGCTAACTTTTAAGCGCCTGACAAAGCCTTCAGGGCAAGGCGCATCGTCGAAGACAGTACGTTAGTACGGCGAGACGATGCAACGCCGCCATGAGGGCTTTGTCAGGTGCGGTGCGGCTCAGAAGCCGAGGCTGTCGAGCAGATCGTCGACCTGGGCCTGATCGCCGACGACTTCGCTGTTGCCTTCCGGGTTGATCTGGGGACCGTTCATCAGGCCGTTGTCGAGCTCGCGGCGCACTTCGGCCGGCGCGAAATCGACCAGCACCTGCACCAGCTGCTGCTCCAGGTTCTGGGCGATGCCGGTGATGCGCTTGATCACCTGCCCGGTCAGGTCCTGGAAGTCCTGGGCCATCATGATGTCCATCAGGTGGCCCTTGGTGGCGCCGGCAGCGGCACGCGAGGCGTCCAGGCCGGCGACGGTGCGTTCGGCCAGCGCACGCAGTTCGGGCGCCATGCCGGCCGCCTCGCTAGAGGCCAGCAACGCCTGCCAGGCGCCGGACAGGTCGCCGGCACTGCTGTCGATGCCGTCCTGCAGCGGATTGGCCGCATCGGTGGCATCCAGCACGCGCTTGGCGGCGTCTTCCGACAGCCGCGCCACGTAATCCAGGCGGCCGCGCGCATCGGGAATGTCGCTCGCAGCCTTTTCGATCAGTTTGTCCAGGCCCAGGCCGCGCAGGTTTTCGTGCAGCGCGCGCGTCATGTGTCCGATCCGGCTCAGCACCTCGTCATGCGAGGCCACATCCGCGGTGTATTCGGCCATTTAGGCTGCCTTTTCCATCTTTTCGAAAATCTTGTTCAGCTTTTCGTCCAGGGTGGCCGCGGTGAACGGCTTGACGACGTAGCCATTGGCGCCGGCCTGGGCCGCCGCAATGATGTTTTCCTTCTTGGCTTCGGCGGTCACCATCAGCACCGGCAGCTTGGCCAGCGCCGGGTCGGAACGGATGTTCTGCAGCATGGTCAGGCCGTCCATGTTCGGCATGTTCCAGTCCGAGACCACGAAGTCGAACTGCTCGCTGCGCAGCTTGGCCAGGGCCATCACGCCGTCTTCGGCTTCGTCGACATTGGAGTAACCCAGTTCTTTCAACAAGTTCCGGACGATGCGGCGCATCGTCGAGAAATCGTCAACCACTAAAAAACGCATCTTTGGATCAGCCATGAAATACTCCGTTGTCTTTCTGTATCTGTGTTGGTTGGATTCGGCACTGCAGGAACACACGCCCTAAACAGCGTCTAGCATAGCAGTTTTGTTGCCCTACGGCGATAAAACGGAGGCCAAAGCAACGGGTTCGAATCAAACGCGCAACGCTCGGCCGCCGTGTGTTGCCAAATGGCCAAGGACAAGGCCCGGCAAGGCGCTCAAAGCAGCCACTTCGTGGGTGGCCCCGACGGCGATTGCTTCGCGCGGCATGCCGAACACGACGCACGACGCCTCGTCCTGGGCGAAGTTGTACGCTCCTGCGGCCTTCATGTCCAGCATGCCTTGTGCGCCATCCTTGCCCATGCCGGTCAGGATCACGCCGACCGCATTCTTGCCGGCCGCCTGGGCCGCCGAACGGAACAGCACGTCGACCGCGGGGCGGTGGCGGTTGACCGGGTCGGTTTGTTCGATCTTGGTCATGTAATTGGCGCCCGAGCGCGCCAGCAGCAGGTGCGAATGGCCGGGCGCGATGTAGGCGTGGCCCGGCAGCACCCGCTCGTTGCCCTGCGACTCGACCACGCTGATCCGGCACAGCGAATCGAGGCGGCGTGCGAACGAGGTCGTGAACCCTTCCGGCATGTGCTGGGCGATCAGGATGCCCGGGCAGTCGGACGGCATCTGCATCAGGAATTCGCGGATCGCCTCGGTGCCGCCGGTGGAGGCGCCGATGATGATCAGCTTTTCGGACGAGGTCAGCGGGCTGCGCAGCTGCGGTAGCGGCACCGCGCCGGTGCTGGGTGCGTGCAGTGTGCGCGGCTTGATGCGGGCACGCGCGGCGGCGCGGATTTTATCGGTGATCAGTTCGGTGTACTCGCGCATGCCGGCCTGGATCGAAATCTTCGGCTTGGTCACGAAGTCGACCGCGCCGAGTTCCAGCGCGCGCATCGTGATCTCGGAACCGCGCTCGGTCAGCGAGGACACCATCACCACCGGCATCGGCCGCAGGCGCATCAGCTTTTCGAGGAAATCGAGGCCGTCCATCTTCGGCATCTCGACGTCCAGCGTCAGCACGTCCGGATTGACGCGCTTGATCAGGTCGCGCGCGACCAGCGGATCGGGCGCGGTGCCGGCGACTTCCATGTCGGGCTGCGAGTTGACGATCTCGCTCATCACGCTGCGGATCAGGGCCGAGTCGTCGACGATGACGACTTTGATCTTTGTTTCACTCATCTTCGGAGCTCTCCTCTCAGAACAGGTCGATGGCACCACCGACCGGCGCCTTTTTCAGGCGGCTGGCGTAGTCGAGTTCACGCTTGGCCAGCGTCTCGTTTTGGGTCTGCATCAGCTTTTTCACCAGCACCTTGCCGGTGCGCGGGAAGAAGTACACCTTGCGCGGGTAGATATCGTTCAGGTCTTCCGCCAGCACCGGGATACGCTCGGTCTTCAGGAAGCGCGTGACGAAGGCGGCGTTGCGTTCGCCCACGTTCATCGACGAGAAGCCGCGCAGGACCGCGCCGCCGCCGAACACCTTGGCTTCCAGGTTTTCGCGCCTGGCGCCGGCTTTCAGCAGGTCGTTGATCAGCACTTCCATCGCATAGGTTCCGTAGCGCATCGAGGCCGACACCGGGCTGGCACCATCGCCGCCGCCGTCCGGCAGCATGAAATGGTTCATGCCGCCCAGGCCTTTCACGCGGTCGCGGATGCAGGCCGAGACGCAGGAACCGAGCACGGTCACGATCAGCATGTCCTTGGCGGTGTAGTAGTACTCGCCCGGCAGGATCTTGGCCGCGTCGCAGTCGAAGGTCCGGTCGTAATAGACGTTGGTGGCGAAATGGCTGTTGGACTCCATGATATATATGCTCAGCCCTGGCTCAATTCATAGACCGTCTTGCCGCGCAGGCGCAGCGCGTCGGACACGTACAGGAAGTTCTCGGAGTGGCCGGCGAACAGCAGCGCATCCGGCTTCATCAGCGGCACGAAGCGCGACAGGATGCGGCGCTGGGTCGCCTTGTCGAAGTAGATCATCACGTTGCGGCAGAAGATCACATCGAACTGGCCCTGGACCGGCCAGCCGTCGGCCAGCAGGTTCAGCTGCTTGAAGGTGACCAGGTTGCGCAATTCCTGGCGCACCCGCACCAGGCCTTCCTGGCTGCCCTTCCCTTTCATGAAGAAGCGGCGCAGGCGCTCGCTCTCCAGCTTGTCGACGCGCTCCATCGGGTACACGCCGGCGCTGGCGGTGGCCAGCACGTTGGTGTCGATGTCGGTGGCGACGATAGCCACCGGCGGTGTCAGCGTGTTGAAGGCTTCGCACAGCGTCATCGCGATCGAGTACGGTTCCTCGCCGGTGGAACTGGCCGAGCACCAGATCGTCAGGTTCCCGCCGTTCTGGCGGCGCGCCTTGAGCGCGTGTTCCGCCAGCAGCGGGAAGTGATGCGCCTCGCGGAAGAACGAAGTCAGGTTCGTCGTCAGCGCATTGGTGAAGGATTCCCATTCACCGTCCATGCGTCCGGCCTCGAGCGCGTCGAGGTAGGTGACGAAGGAGGCGATCCCGGTCGCGCGCAGGCGCCGCGCCAGGCGGCTGTACACCATTTCCTGCTTGCTGTCGGCCAGCGAAATGCCGGCCTGCTTGTAGATCAGGCCGCGCACACGCTCGAAGTCGTGGCGCGTGAATTCGAATTCCTTGCCGGTTTCCTGCTTGGTCGTGAGCGACACTTTTATATAACCTTCAGACGTTGGATCAGGCAGCCAGGCGGTCGACCAGGCCCATCTCGCTGGACGACATCAGGCGGTCGATGTCGATCAGGATCAGCATGCGTTCGTCGACGGTACCCAGGCCCATCAGGTATTCGCCGTTGAAGGCGCTGCCCATTTCCGGGGCCGGCTTGATCTGCTCGGGGGTGAGCGTGGTGACGTCCGACACGCTGTCCACCACCATGCCCATGATGCGGCCGCCGATGTTCAGGATGATGACGACGGTGAACTGGTCGTAGGTCGGGGTGCCCAGCTTGAACTTGATGCGCATGTCGACCACCGGGATGATGATGCCGCGCAGGTTGATCACGCCCTTGATGAATTCCGGGGCGTTGGCGATGCGGGTCACGGCTTCGTAGCCGCGGATCTCCTGCACCTTCAGGATGTCGATGCCATATTCCTCGGCGCCGAGGGTGAAGGCCAGGTATTCGCTGCCGCCGTCGCTGGCGTCGTGGGTCTTGTTGGTCGCTTGAATGGACATGGGGAGTTCCTAGTCGGATTGATTCGATTGTTGATGTTATTGGACGACCGGGTCGTCGGTCAGTTGACGCGACGAGCGCAGCAGCGCGGCCACGTCGAGGATCAGCGCCACGCCGCCATCGCCGAGGATGGTGGCGCCGGAGATCCCGGCCACCTTGCGGTAGTTCGATTCGAGATTCTTCACCACGACCTGCTGCTGGCCGACCAGTTCGTCGATGAACAGCGCGGCCTTGCGCCCTTCCGTTTCGAGGATCACCAGGATGCCTTCGGCGGGATCGACAATGCGCGGTTCGATGTTGAACATCTGGTACAGCGGGATCAGCGGCAGGTATTCGCCGCGCACCTTGACCACGCGGCCGCGCCCGGAAATCTCCTTGATGTCCTCGCACGCGGGTTGCAGCGACTCGACCACGAAGCCGAGCGGCAGGATGTAGATTTCGTCGCCGCAGCGGATCGACATGCCGTCCAGGATCGCCAGCGTCAGCGGCAGCGAGATCAGGATCGTGGTGCCGAAACCCTTGGCCGAGCGGATATCGATGGTGCCGCCCATCGCCGTGATGTTGCGCTTGACGACGTCCATGCCGACGCCGCGCCCGGAGACGTCGGTGACGATCTCCGCGGTCGAGAAGCCCGGCGCGAAAATCAGCTGCCAGACCTCGGCGTCCGTCATGTTGCTTGACACCGGCAGGCCGTTCGAGGCCGCCTTGGCCAGGATCCTGTCGCGATGCAGGCCGCCGCCGTCGTCGGCCACCTCGATCACGATGTTGCCGCCCTGGTGGGCCGCCGACAGGAACAAGCGCCCCGATTCCGACTTGCCCGCAGCCACGCGTGCGGCCGGCATCTCGATGCCGTGGTCGATCGCGTTGCGCACCAGGTGCGTCAGCGGGTCGACGATGCGCTCGATCAGGCCCTTGTCCAGTTCGGTGGCGGCGCCGTTGGTGATGAAGTCGACCTTCTTGCCGAGCTTGCCGGCCAAGTCGCGCACCATGCGCGGGAAGCGCGAGAACACGAAGTCCATCGGCATCATGCGGATCGACATCACCGCTTCCTGCAGGTCGCGCGTGTTGCGGGTCAGCTGCGACACCGACTGCATCAGCTTCTGGTGCAGCATCGGATCCAGGCCCGAGCTCCTCTGTTCGATCATTGCCTGGGTGATCACCAGCTCGCCGACCAGGTTGATCAGCTGGTCGACCTTTTCGATCGAGACGCGGATCGAGCCGGCTTCGGCGTGCGCGTGGGCGGCAGGGTCGGCCTTTTTGGCAGCCTGCTTTTCGGCTTTCTTTTCGACCTCGGTTTCCAGCGTCTGCAGCGCTGCCGGCGCCGGTCCGGTCGTCATCTCAGCCAAGATCTCGGCCGTGATACCGGCTTCGCGCCGGATCTCTTCGATCGGCTGGAAGAAACCGTAGCCGAGGTCGTCCTCGGACAGCGCGGCCGCGGCGCTGCCGGCGTCGGCCGGGTCGAAGAAGCCGTAGCCCTGCGCATCCTCGATGCGGGTCCGTTCGGCGGCCTCGATGGCGCGCTGCTCGGCGGTCAGCGGCGGCGCCTCGAAGATCTTCAGGTCCTCCGGCTCGAGCACGAACGAGCAGATGGCGACGATGTCGTCCAGGCTTTCGTGGGTCGTGATGACCAGGGCGGTGCGGCCGCCGTCCAGCGGCGTCACCGACACCCGGCCCAGCAGGCCGAGTTCGTCGACCAGTGCGTCGACGTCGCGCTTGCCGAGTTCCGGTAGCTCGATCTTGTAGCGGTGCGCGCCTTCGCGCACTTCCTGCTTCTGCTCGGCGTGCAGGAAGGAAGGCACGGTCGGCTGGTGCGTCGGCACGATCACGCCTTCGGACAGGTCGTGCAGCATCATGCGCACGTTGGCGACTTCTTCCCCATCGACGTCGGCGCCGTTGCGGTGGCCGTCGAGCTGCATCTTGAGGATGTCCTTGGCCGCCAGGAAGGCGTCCACGTGCTGCGCGGTGAGCGCCATCTCGCCCTTGCGGATGCGGTCCAGCAGCGACTCGAGCACGTGCGTCACTTCGCTCATGTCGTTCAGGCCGAAGGTGGAGGCACCGCCCTTGATGGAATGGGCGGTGCGGAAGATGGCGTTCAGGTCTTCCGGGTCCGGCGATGCGATATCGACGGCCAGCAGCAGACGCTCCTTCTCGGCGAGAAGTTCTTCGGCCTCGTCGAAAAAGACCTTGTAGAACTGGCTGATGTCGATGGTCATGGTGGTGTACTTGCTCGCTGCAGGATCAGCCGATCACCTTCTTGACCACCTCGATCAGGCGCTGCGGATCGAAGGGTTTCACCAGCCAGCCGTTGGCGCCGGCGGCGCGGCCCTTGGCCTTCATCTCGTCGGACGATTCGGTAGTCAGCATCAGGATCGGCACTTTGGCATAGGTCGGCAGGCCGCGCAGCGACTTGATCAGGGTGAGGCCATCCATCTTCGGCATGTTCTGGTCGGTCAGGACCAGGTCGACGGTCTGCTGCCGTGCCTTGTCCAGGCCATCCTGGCCATCGACCGCCTCCACCACCTGGTAGCCGGCCGCCTTCAGGCTGAACGCCACCATCTGGCGCAGGGAACTCGAATCGTCGACTGCAAGAATTGTTTTAGCCATTTCGTACTCCTGATCTTGTTAGGGGTCAGAGCCCGGTTGTTAGGGGTCAGAGCCCGGTTCTTCTTTTAGGGGCTCTGACCCCGAATTTACTGACCCCGAATTGAATGCGTTATCGTCAGAACAGCTCTACATCGCCACTTTCCAGATGCCGCTGCTCCACCGACTTGCGCAACATGCTGCGTAGCTCGAGCGACTGGATTGCCAGCGCCATGCTTACCTTGCCCAGGCCCTCGACGATTTCTTCGCCGTCGCTCTCGGGCACGATGTCGTCGCCGTGCGCGCTCAGCGTCGCCAGGAACTCGCGCAGGCCGTTCACGCGGCGCAGCGTGCGGTCGAGCAGCTGGCTGGTCATATCCTGGAACTGCAGGCTGGTCACCGCCGCGTTGACGTGGCCGGCAATCTCGCCGGACATGCCGGCCAGGTGCGCGCTGTCTTCGGGGGACGGTGCGCCGCCGGCCAGCAGGCGGTCGATCGCCTCCTGGCGCGCGTCGACGGTCTGGTGGATCGCCATGAAACTGCCGGTCAGCTTGTCGATCGCTTCCTCGAGCAGCAAATTGGTCTGCACCAGGTCGGTCTCGACCTCGTTCAGGTGGCGCCGGCCGTGGTCCGACACGCCCGACAGCAGGCGCTTGACGTGTGAGCCGAGTATCTTTTTTCTTGTCATTCGATCCTCCGTTCCTGCTGCCTTACTTTTTCGCCGGGGCGCCGTCCGCGACAGGCGCGGCAATTCCACCACCCGTTGCGCCGGCCACCGCCTTCACCGCGGCATCGGCATCGTCGCCCGGCACGTCCAGCGCCGCGGCGCCGTCGCGCAGCAGGGCTTCCTCGGTGCGCTGGTTCATCACCAGGATGCTGATGCGGCGGTTGACCGGACTGAATGGATCCTTGCGGTCGAGGTGGTTGACGCCGGCCAGGCCCACCACGCGCAGTACCTTGTTCTCGGCCAGGCCGCCGCGCACCATTTCGCGGCGCGAGGCATTGGCACGGTCGGCCGAGAGTTCCCAGTTGCTGTAGCCGGATTCCGTCATGTAGGGCGTCGAATCGGTGTGGCCGGACAGGCTCAGTTTGTTCGGCACGTCGTTCAGCACCAGCGCCAGCACGTCCAGGATGTCGCGCGTGTACGGCTGCAGCTCGGCCTTCGCCGATTCGAACATCGGCCGGTTCTTCTCGTCGACGATCTGGATGCGCAAGCCTTCCTGGGTGATGTCCAGCAGCAGCTGGTTCTTGTATTTCTTCAGCTGCGGATTGGCGTCGATGGTCGACTCGATCTTCTGCTTGAGCTTGTTCAGGCGCTCGGCTTCCGCCGCTTCGACGGCCGCCTTGGCCGCCTTCAGGTCGTAGGTCTTCTTGTCGGCCGGTGTGTCGCCCTTCTTGACCTGGCCGTTACGGCGCGTCAGGTCCTGGCCGCCGCCCTGCAGGATCGACGAACTGTCGCCGCTGCCGGAGCCGCCGGCCATGGCGACCTTCAGCGGCGTCTTGAAGAATTGGGCGATGCCTTCCATGTCGCCCTTGGCGGTCGAGCCGAGCAGCCACATGAGCAGGAAGAACGCCATCATCGCCGTCACGAAGTCGGCATACGCGATCTTCCAGGCGCCGCCATGGTGACCATGGCCGCCCTTCTTGATACGCTTGACGATGATGGGCTTCTGGCCTTCGTCAGCCATGCGGGCCTCCGGCGTAGCGCAGCGTTATCACTTGCTCTTCGCTTTCTTGATGTGGTCTTCGAGTTCGGAGAAGGTCGGGCGTTCGGTCGAGTACAGCACCTTGCGGCCGAATTCCACGGCCAGTGCCGGGGCGTAGCCGTTCAGGCTGGCCAGCAGCGTGACTTTCACGGTCTGGAACATCTTGGTCGATTCCTCCAGTTTCTGTTCCAGCAGGCTGCCCAGCGGCGCCACGAAGCCGTAGGCCAGCAGGATGCCGAGGAAAGTACCGACCAGCGCGTGGGCGATCAGCATGCCCAGTTCGGCCGGCGGCGCACCCACCGATTCCATCGTGTGCACCACGCCCATCACCGCCGCCACGATACCGAAGGCCGGCAGGCCGTCGGCCAGCTTGTTGATACACGCGGCCGGGACATGGCCTTCATGATGGTGGGTCTCGATCTCGTTGTCCATGAGGTTTTCGATCTGGAAGGCGTCCATGTTGCCGGAAACCATCAGGCGCAGGTAGTCGGTGATGAATTCGACGATATGGTGGTCCTTCAGCACCGCCGGATACTTCGAGAACACCGGGCTCTGCTCCGGGCTTTCGATGTCGCCTTCGATCGACATCAGGCCTTCCTTGCGGACCTTGGACAGCACGTCGAACATCAGCGACATGAGTTCCATGTACATGTCGCGCGTGTAGGCCGAACCCTTGAGCACGCTCGGCAGGGCTTTCACGGTGGCTTTCACGGCCTTCGGGGTGTTACCGACAAAGAATGCGCCGATCGCGGCGCCGCCGATCATCAGGACTTCGAGCGGCTGCATGAGCGCCGCAAGGTGGCCACCGGCCAGGGCGAAACCGCCGAGCACCGACGCGATGATGACGATGTAACCAATAATGACAAACACGGGACTCCCGATTGCGTGAATCCGGACCACAGCGCGCCCGGCCCTGGATCGGTCGAATAAATCCAGAGAGAAATATTTACGTAGGGGAACAGATTAGCCGTTGAATGGCCTGGGGGCAAGTAAAACTGGCCGGATGTGGTTCAAAAGTGCCAGAGATGAAGCATTTTCGTGCTATCCGTAGTCACAAAACTAAGGTTCGGTTCTCTCTCGACAATGCCAAATTCGTAACTAACAAGTACACTGCCCGGCCGCATTTCGGCCTCGGCCTTGCGCCACAGGGCGCTCATCGCGGCCGGCGACAGGTAGGCGAACACCAGGTCGTACTGGCCGAAGTCGAGACGGTTGTAGTCGCCGCGTAAAAAGCGGGCACGGCTGCCGGCCAGGCGCGCGCGCAGGCGGCTGGCCAGCCACGGCAGCGGCGCTAGTTCGATGCCGTCGATCTGGCAGTCGGGGCGGCGCCGCGCCAGTTCCAGCACCAGGCCGCCGAGGCCGCTGCCGATGTCGATCGCCCGCGCCGGCCGGCCGGCCGGCAGCAGACCGGAGACGGTGTCCCACACCGCACGCCCGGACGGGTAGTACGGCACCTGGGTGCGGAAGGTCGACCAGTACACCAGCAGGAAGATCAGGAAGGCCGCCAGGAACAGGCCCGGCGGCAGCTGCAGCGACTGCGCCAGCAGCAGCGCCGGCGCAAACCCGAAACCGATGAGGCGCCACCAGCTGGCCAGGCCGGCGCGCCACGACAGCAGCGCCGCCCAGGCGCCCTGCAGCAGCGCCACCACCGGATACGACATCGGCACGCCGGCGCGCGCCAGCAGCCACACGGCGCCCAAGGTGAGTGGAAAGCTCAGGCACTGGACCAGCAGCGCCCGGATCGCAGGTAGCTGCAGCAAGCGCCGAGGGGCAGGCTTGTTCATGGCCTGCCCCTCGGTGGGAGAGATGGGAGTCGGGTACGGATCAAGATGCGGAGGCCGCGGCATCCTTGGCCTTGCGCGTCTTGCCGGCACGCGAAGGCATGTTGCACAGGCCGCAGTGGTAGCTGTCGTTCAGGTCGAGCGGATTGACGACGAACTTGCCCTGGCACTTGGCGCAGGGGGCCAGCGCCAGCATGTTGCCTTGGAAGAAACGCACCAGGGTCCAGGCCCGGGTCAGCGACAGCAACGGCTCTTCGCCCGGCTCCGGCGGCATCTGTTCCAGGTACAGCTGGTACGCCTTCATCACCGCCTGCACGCCGCTGGCGCCGGCATTCTCGACCAGGAACCTGTAGATATTAATATAGAGGGAGGAATGGATGTTCGGCTGCCAGGTCAGGAACCAGTCGGTCGAGAACGGCAACATGCCCTTCGGCGGCGACACGCCCTTGAGTTCCTTGTACAGCTTGATCAGGCGCTCGCGCGACAGCGAGACTTCGCTCTCCAGCAGCTGGAGACGGGCACCGAGCCGGATCAGTTCGATGGCCAGCTGGATTTCCTGCGCTTCCGAGACGACGCTTTTCTTACTCATGACTCACTCCAACCAATCATACGACAGCCAAACCGGGGTCAGCGCCCGATTTCCGGCAAAAGCCTCAGGGCTATGTCTCTAGCATACACTGGTTGGGCGAGAATCGGTAAAACCAGTAACAGCCTCAGGTGTTAGGCGATCTCTTCGGCAGGCTGTCCGGCCATCAGGATGGCGGCGTGCGACTGGGCCAGGGCGCGGTCCTTGGTGTGGCTGGTCAGCATGCCCAGGATGGCGGCGTCGTCGAAGCGGAAGCGGGCCAGCATCATGTTGCCGCCGGCAAGTTTCAGGATCTGGGCGTTGCTCATGCCTTCGATCAGGTCGGCGATGTCGGCCGACACACCGAGTCGGAAAATCGCGGTGACCTTGTCGGCGCGGATCATCTGCTGAGCCAGCATCAGGTAGCTCAGGTTGGCATCACGAATTTCAGCCATCATGTCGTTCGCAGTCATTTTCTCTCTCCGGTTATCTATTTCGGCGGTGTTGTGTGTTGCCGATGAGATAGATTCTGACCGTGAGGAAACTTTTTGAGTATCAGAGGGAGTCTGTATTTTTCGTCCGCAAACGACGAATAGATCCGTAGGAGTTTGTCTTACAAACGCCTTCAGATGGTGGTCGCGCCCCTATGAAAAGGGGCGGATGATGAAGTGGTGAACCGGGTGATTTTCTCACCCCAAGACGCCGTAAAGAAATGCATCTTATGTTGGTTATCGTCAACCTTTTGGGGAACTTTAGGGCTGTTTGAAAATATTTTTCGCAACAGCCGCCGTCGCCGGATGCCCGCCCAACACGCAATCCCGGGCATCTGGGTTGGTTATCGGATGGGTTTTCGCGAACTTTAGGGTTGTCTGAAAATATTTTCAAAATTTTTTCGATGCCAAAAAAGCAGCACCCCGGCATTGCTTGCTACACTGCGTCCCATGCAAACTCCTCAACTCTGGGACATCAGCCCGACGATCTCGGCTGCCATCCCGGTCTGGCCCGGCGATACGCCGTTCGCGGCCGGCCCCACCTGGGAAATCAAGGATGGCTGCCCGGTCCACGTCAGCCGCATGACCATGACCACCCATCTCGGCGCCCACACCGATGCGCCTTCCCACTTCGACCCGGACGGTGCGGCCATCGACGCCGTCGCCCTCGATCCCTACCTCGGCCCCTGCCGCGTGATCCACTGCATCGGCGCCAGCCAAGTAGAGCCGGCGCATGTGGCGCCCTGGCTGCACGGCACGCCGCCGCGGGTACTGCTGCGGACCTACGCCAGCGCGCCGCAGCAGGCCTGGGACCCGGCCTTCCCCGCCATCGCGCCCGACACCATCGCCCTGCTGGCGGCCCACGGCGTGATCCTGGTCGGCACCGACGCCGCCTCGCTCGACCCGCAGGATGCCAAGACGCTGGACGCCCACCATGCCGTACAGCGCCACCGCATGGCGATCCTCGAAGGCGTGGTGCTCGATGCGGTCGCACCCGGCGACTACGAACTGATCGCCCTGCCCCTGAAACTCGCCGGCATGGATGCCAGTCCAGTACGTGCCATCCTACGCTCGCTCCCGTCCGCTCAAAACCCGAAGGAAAGCGCATGACCCACCTCAATTCCCGCGATGACTGCCTGGCAATGGACGCGCGCGATCCGCTGGCGCCGCTGCGCGCCCACTTCGACCTGCCCGACGGCGTGCTTTACCTCGACGGCAATTCGCTCGGCGCCCGCCCGCGCGCCGCGCTGGCCCGCAGCCAGCAGGTGGTGGCGCAGGAATGGGGCCGCGACCTGATCCGCAGTTGGAACAGTGCCGGCTGGTTCGACCTGCCGAAACGCCTGGGCGACCGCCTGGCCCCGCTCATCGGCGCCCGTGCCGGCGAAGTCGTGGTCACCGACACCACCTCGCTCAACCTGTTCAAGGCGCTGGCGGCGGCGCTGGCGATCCAGGAAGGAAACGACCCGGCGCGCAGGACGATCGTCACCGAGCGCGCCAACTTCCCTACCGATATCTACATGGCGGACGGTCTCACCCGCTGGCTGGAGCGCGGCTACCGCATCCGGCTGGTCAATGCGCATGACGAACTGGCGGCCGCGGTCGATGATGACTGCGCCGTGCTGATGCTGACCCACGTGAACTACCGCAGCGGGCGCCAGCACGACATGGCGGCCCTGTCCGCCCTCGCCCACGCACGCGGCGCGCTGGTGGTGTGGGACCTGGCCCACTCGGCCGGCGCGGTGCCGCTCGACCTGCACGGCGATGGCGCCACCACCGGTGCCGACTTCGCCGTGGGCTGTACCTATAAATACCTGAATGGCGGCCCAGGCGCCCCGGCCTTCATCTGGGTGCCGCAGCGGCACCAGGCCGCGTTCCGCCATCCGCTCACCGGCTGGTGGAGCCACGCCAGGCCGTTCGCGATGGACCACGGCTTCGCCGCCGCCGACGGCATCGGGCGCGCCCTGTGCGGCACCCAGCCGGTGCTGTCGCTGGCGCTGGTGGAATGCGGGCTGGAAGTCTTCGAGCAGACCGATATGGCCGCGATCCGCGCCAAATCGCTGGCGCTGACCGACCTCTTCATCGCGCTGGTCGAAACGCGCTGCGCCCGCCATCCGCTCGGCCTGGTGACGCCGCGCGCCCATGCCGAGCGCGGCAGCCACGTGAGTTTCACCCATCCGCACGGCTATGCAGTGATGGCGGCGCTGATCGAGCGCGGCGTGATCGGCGACTACCGCGAACCGGAAATCATGCGCTTCGGCTTCACGCCGCTGTACACGCGTTTCAGCGACGTCTGGGATGCGGTCGAGGTGCTGCGCGATATCCTCGACAACGAAGCTTATGATATCCACGCGAGGCGCGGCGCGGTGACGTGAGGAGAAGCCATGAGCGACCTGGACAAGCCAGCCGAGTGGCATGGCGCGCAGATGGATTTCAGCCGCAGCATGAGCTACGGCGACTACCTGGGCCTGGACCGCATCCTGTCGGCCCAGCATCCGCTCTCGCCCGACCACAACGAGATGCTGTTCATCGTCCAGCACCAGACGAGCGAGCTGTGGATCAAGCTGATGCTGCACGAACTGCAGGCGGTGCGGCGCCAGGTCCGGGCGGGCGAGCTGGCGCCGGCCTTTAAAATGCTGGCGCGGGTGGCGCGCATCATGGACCAGCTGGTGCACGCCTGGGACGTGCTGGCCACCATGACGCCACCCGAATACAGCGCGATCCGGCCCTATCTCGGCGCCTCGTCCGGCTTCCAGTCCTACCAGTACCGCGAGCTGGAATTCATCCTCGGGAACAAGAACGCCAGCCTGCTGGCCGTGCACCAGCCGCAGCCCGAACACCATGCGGCGCTCGAACGGGAATTGCAGGCGCCCTCGATCTACGACGAGGCGGTGCTGCTGCTGGCGCGTTCAGGCCTGGCGATTGCGCCCGAGCGCCTGGCCGCGGACCCCACGCAGCCGACGGCGCACGACGACTCGGTGATGGCGGCCTGGCTCGCCGTCTACCGCGACCCGCAGCACCACTGGGCGCTATACGAACTGGCCGAAAAGCTGGTCGACCTCGAGACCGCCTTCCGCTTCTGGCGCTTCCGCCACGTGTCGACGGTGGAACGCATCATCGGCTTCAAGACCGGCACCGGCGGCACCGCGGGGGTCAGCTACCTGCGCAAGATGCTGGACGTGGTGCTGTTCCCGGAGCTGTTCGCGCTGCGCACGAAGCTCTAGCGCAAGGCTGCTCGAAAAAGCGGCAGCCCCCGGCATTGCATGTACAATCATGCCAATCAATCAACGCGAGGACCTCCCATGAAGTGCGACATCCTGATCCTGTCCGGCCTGTGGAATTCTGGCCCGGACCACTGGCAAACGCACTGGGAAGGCAAGTACGCCAAATGGGAGCGGGTGGCGCACCGCGACTGGAACAATCCCGAGCGCGACGAGTGGGTGGCCGAGCTGGATGCCGCCATCGCCGCCTGCCAGGGCATGCCGATCCTGGTGGCGCACAGCCTGGGCTGCATGCTGGTGGCGCAGTGGGCACAATCCGGCTCGGCGCTGAAGGTGGCCGGCGCCTTCCTGGTGGCGCCGAGCGACACCGAAGCGCCGTCCTACCCGATCGACGCCAATGGCTTCAAGCCGATCCCGATGGCGCCGCTACCCTTCCCGTCGCTGGTCGTCGCCAGCAGCGACGATCCCTACGTCACCCTCGACCGCGCGCACGCCTTTGCCGCCGCCTGGGGCAGCCGCGTGGTGGAAATCGGCGCGGCCGGCCACATCAACGCCGACACCGGCTACGGCGAATGGCGCGAGGGCGAAGCGCTGCTCGAGGAATTCTGCCGCGTCCTGACGCCCTGACCCTCCCTGCCATGCGCCACGCGCCCACCCTCGACCAGCCGTTCTCGCTCTACCTGGACCTGGTGCGCATCGCCGCGGCGCTGGCGGTGGTGGTTGCCCACTTCGGCTACTTCCGCATCTTCGATGCGCGCCAGGTCGCGCAGCTGCCGGATTTCGGGCGCGAAGCGGTAATCGCGTTTTTCGTGCTGTCCGGATTCGTGATCGCCTACAGCGCCGACACCAAGAACCCGACGCTGGCCAGCTACGCGGCGGCGCGCTGCGCCCGCCTGTACTCGGTGGTGCTGCCGGTGCTGCTGCTGGCCTTCCTGGTGGCGCCGCTCGCCGTGGGCATCACCCACACACCGCTCGACGAGGCCTACCAGTTTCACAAGCTATGGGCCTACCTGCCCTTCCACCTGCTGTTCCTGGGCGACGCCTGGGGTTTTACCGAGCGCCCGCCCTGGCTGCTGCCCTACTGGTCGCTCGATTACGAAGCCTGGTATTACGTGCTGTTCGGCGCCGCCTGCTACCTGCGCGGGCGCCGCCGCACGCTGGCGCTGGCCGCCGTGCTGGCGCTGGTCGGGCCGCGCCTGTGGCTGCTGCTGCCGATCTGGCTGAGCGGCGTGCTGCTGTACCGCTGGCAAAAGACCGCCACGCTGCCGGCCGGTCTCGCCCGCGCCGGCTGGCTGCTGTCGGTGCTGGCGGTCGCGCTGTGGGGCTGGTTCGATCCGGAGCCTTACCTGCGCACGCTGGCCAACGCCGCCTGGCCCTTGGGCGGTATCCGCCTGGGCAGCGCCGACCGCGTGCTGGCCGACTATGCGGTCTGCATCATGGTGCTGCTGAACTTCGCCTGCGCGCGCCATGCCGGCCTTGGCGCACTGCTGCGCGCCGGGCCCGCGATCCGGCGCCTGTCGGCGCACACCTTCACGCTGTACCTGTCGCATGCGCTGGTGATCGGCGTCTGGATGGCGGCGCTGCCGGTCGAACGCGGCCATCCGCTGGATATCGCCGCCATCGGCGTGGCCATCGTCGCCACCACGCTGTGCCTGCAGCCCCTCACCGAGGCGCTGCAGCGCATGCTGCACGCGCGCCTGTCGGCGCTGTTCGCCGCGCGCGGACGCGCGCTGCACCCGATCCCCTGAGCCGGTACCGGCTTACCTGCGCCCAGCCACCTCGGCGAGCAGCCGGTTGATCTCGTCGACGCCGGCCGGCTTGGTCAGGTGGGCGTGCACAATGTCCGGCGCCGGCCGACCACTCCATGATGACCCCGTCGCAATCCATCACGATCATGGCATGCTCGACAGCTTGATTGGCGAGCGGCTGGCAGCGTTGCTCAGAACTCGTGCGGTGCATGGAGGGGGTTCATATCGGACAAACGAAGAAAAGCTGAGGAAATTGATAATAATCGTAAATTTATCCCGTTTTGAATTGCCAGTTTAACTACATCAAGTCCTTGACGCGCCGCGCCAACACCTCTACCGCGAACGGTTTGGTCAGCACATGCATGCCCGGTTTTAAGTGCCCGTTGCCGATCAGGCTGTTTTCCGCGTAACCGGTAATGAACAGCACCTGCAAGCCGGGACGCCGCTCCAGCCCGGCCTCCGCCATCTGGCGCCCGTTCATGCCGCCCGGCAGGCCGACGTCGGTAATCAACAGGTCGATGCGTGCGTCGGACTGCAGGATCTTGAGGCCGGCCGCGCTGTCGGTGGCCTCGATCGTGGCATAGCCGAGGTCGCCCAGTACCTCGGTCACCAGCATGCGTACCGACGGTTCGTCGTCGACCACCAGCACGGTCTCACCCTGGCCGCCCTGCGCCGGTTCCGCCGCGCGCTGCGCCACCTCGTCGGCGCCGACCTCGCCGTAGTGGCGCGGCAGATACAGGCACACCGTGGTTCCCTGGCCCACCTCGGAATAGATGCGCACGTGGCCGCCCGACTGGCGCGCGAAGCCATGGATCATCGACAAGCCCAGCCCGGTGCCCTCGCCCAGCGGCTTGGTGGTGAAGAAGGGTTCGAAGGCCCTGGCGACGATCTCGGGCGTCATGCCGGTACCGTTGTCGCTCACGCACACCGACAGGTACTGGCCTTCCGGAATGTCGTGGGTGCTCGACGCCGCGTAATCGAGCCATTGGTTGGCGGTCTCGATGGTGATGCGGCCGCCGTCCGGCATGGCGTCGCGCGCATTGATGCACAGGTTCAGCAGCGCGTTCTCGAGCTGGCCCGGGTCGATCAGGGACGGCCACAGCCCGACCGCGCCCACCACTTCGAGCGCGATGTGCGGCCCGATGGTGCGCCGGATCAGCTCTTCCATGCCCGCGATCAGGCCGTTGACGTCGGTCGGCTTGGGGTCGAGCGTCTGGCGCCGCGAAAACGCCAGCAGGCGGTGCGTCAGCGCCGCCGCGCGCCGCGACGCGCCCTGCGCCACCGCCATGTAGCGTTCGAGGTCGTCCAGGCGACCCTGGCGCATGCGGATCTGCATCAGGCTGAGCGCGCCGGTGATCCCGGCCAGCAGGTTGTTGAAGTCGTGGGCCAGGCCGCCGGTGAGCTGGCCCACGGCTTCCATCTTCTGGGCCTGGCGCAGCTGTTCTTCCATGTTGCGCTGGCCGGTGGTGTCGACGCCGACGCCGGTGCGGCGCACCGGCTTGCCCTCGGCGTCGAGGTGGGTGCGCCAGCGCGACAGCACCCAGCGCACCGTGCCGTCCGGATGGCGCAACCGGTATTCCAGCGCCATGTCCTTGCCCGACACCAGGCTGCGCGCGATCTCGGCCTGCAGCGCCGGCCAGTCGTCCGGATGGACGTTGCCCAGGAACTCCGCGGTGGGCACGCCGGCGGCCGCGCGCACCGGATCGAGGCCGTACAGCTTGGCGATGGCGGCGTCGGCCACGTAGCGGCCTTGCACCAGGTCGGCGGTCCAGGCGCCGATGCCGCCCACCGAATTCAGGGCCAGCCGCGAGAATTCCTCGGGATCGTTCACGACTTTTTCGCGCAGGCGCTCGGGCGACAGGTCGCGTCCGGCCGCATACACGCGGCCTTCGCTGCAGTTGCCGGTCCAGGCGATCCAGCGGTAGGACCCGTCCTTGTGGCGGAAGCGGTATTCGAAAGGCAGGTGCAGCGGCTGTTCGAAGATGCCGGCAAAGGCGTTGACCGTGGCATCCAGGTCGTCCGGATGGGTGTAGGCGAGGAAGGTGGTGCCGACGATCTCGTGCGCTTCGTAGCCGAGCAGCTCGGTCCACATCGGGTTGACGGTCTCGATCGTGCCGTCCGGCAGCGCGACTACCAGCAGTTCGCGCGCCAGCAGCCAGAACCGGTCCTGGGCGCGGGTCCAGGCGGCCGTGGGCTGCACGCTGCGTTTATCGTTGTCCATGTGCGTCTGAAGCAAGAATTTCGTCAATGCCTCATCTGAACGCAGCTCGGCCTTGTGGTCTGTTCGCTAACGCTCACGGGCGGCTGGACAGTCACCCGGCATGCATGAAGTTTGATGCAGATGAAAAAACGGCCGGGCATCGCTGCACCGGCCGTTTATTTTTTTGCGTTTGCTTATGCACGTCGCCCCTGCGAAGGCAGGGGCGACGAGGGCTTCGTTCAAGCAGTCGCTAGGTGACTTACTTCGCCCCACCCAGCAGCATCTCGTTCATACGCTTCACGAACGCCGCCGGATCGCTCAGGCTGCCGCCCTCGGCCAGCATGGCCTGGTCGAACAGGATGTGCGCCCAGTCGGCAAAGCGCGGGCTCGCCGCGTCTTCGTACTTCAGGCGCGTCACCAGCGGGTGGTTCGGGTTGATCTCGAGGATCGGCTTGCTGTCCGGCGCGTTCTGGCCGGCCGCCTTCAGCATGCGCACCAGGTTGGCCGACAGTTCGTGCTCGTCCGCCACCAGGCAGGCCGGCGAGTCGGTCAGGCGGAAGGTCACGCGCACGTCCTTGGCCTTGTCCGCCAGCGCGCCCTTCATCTTCTCGACCAGGTCCTTGTATTGGCCTTCGGTTTCTTCGTGCTCCTTCTTCTCGGCTTCGTCTTCCAGCTTGCCGAGATCGAGGCCGCCCTTGGCCACCGACACCAGTTCCTTGCCCTCGAATTCGGTCAGGAAGGACAGCATCCACTCGTCGACGCGGTCGGTCAGCAGCAGCACTTCGACACCCTTCTTGCGGAAGATCTCGAGGTGCGGGCTGTTCTTGGCCGCGATGTAGCTGTCGGCGGTGACGTAATAGATCTTGTCCTGGCCTTCCTTCATGCGCGACACGTAATCTTCGAAGGAAACGCTCTGCGCGTCGCTGTCGGTATGGGTCGAGGCGAAGCGCAGCAGCTTGGCAATGCGGTCCTTGTTGGTCGCATCCTCGCCGATGCCTTCCTTCAGCACCTGTCCGAATTCCTTCCAGAAGGTGACGTACTTGTCCTTGCCTTCCTGCTCGTCGCTGTTGGCCATCTCTTCCAGCATGCCCAGCACGCGCTTGGTCGAGCCTTCGCGGATCACGCGCACGTCGCGCGACTCCTGCAGGATCTCGCGCGAGACGTTCAGCGGCAGGTCGGCGGAGTCGATCACGCCCTTCACGAAACGCAGGTAGACCGGCATCAGCTGCTCGGCGTCGTCCATGATGAACACGCGTTTCACATACAGCTTGATGCCGCCGCGCTTGTTGCGGTCCCACAGGTCGAACGGCGCGGCGCTCGGTACGTACAGCAACTGGGTGTACTCGCTGCGGCCTTCCACGCGGTTGTGGGTGTAGGTCAGCGGCGGCTGGAAGTCGTGCGAGACGTGCTTGTAGAACTCTTCGTACTGTTCCTCCGTGATGTCCGACCTGGAACGGGCCCACAGCGCCGACGCCTGGTTCACGGTTTCGAATTCATCCTTGACGACGGTTTCCTTCTTCTCCTCGTCCCACTCTTCCTTCTTCATCACGATCGGCAGCGAGATGTGGTCGGAGTACTTGCGGATGATCGACTTCAGCTTCCACGACGACAGCAGCTCGTCCTCGCCTTCACGCAGGTGCAGGATGATGTCGGTACCACGGCTGGTCTTGTCGATCGGTTCGAGCGTGTAGTCGCCCTCCCCGGTCGATTCCCAGCGTACCGCTTCGGACGCCGACGCGCCGGCACGGCGGGTCTCGACGGTGACGCGGTCGGCCACGATGAAGGCCGAGTAGAAGCCGACGCCGAACTGGCCGATCAGGGCCGCGTCGGCCTGCTGGTCGCCCGACAGCTTGCCAAAGAATTCCTTGGTGCCCGACTTGGCGATCGTACCCAGGTGCGAGATGACTTCGTCGCGGCTCATGCCGATGCCGTTGTCGGAAATGGTGACGGTCTTCGCCTCCTTGTCGAACGCCACCTTGATCTTCAGTTCGTGGTCGTTACCATACAGCGCATCGTTGTTGATGGCCTCGAAGCGCAGCTTGTCGGCCGCGTCGGACGCGTTCGAGATCAGCTCGCGCAGGAAGATTTCCTTGTTCGAGTACAGGGAATGGATCATCAACTGCAGCAGCTGCTTGACTTCTGCTTGGAATCCAAGGGTTTCTTTTTCGGCAACAGCCATCTTGTGTCCTCGTTTAGTGCGTTGGTTGAACAGACCGGGCCAATATTGGGATAACGAAAATTATTTCAAGGGTCTTTTTAACAAGCAATATTGTTCCGTGGTCGTATGCGATATACATAATCTTTTGATATTTTTCTCGACTTCATGACGCAGTCGACATACCGTATCGGCGCAGCGGAATTTTTTTCGTGCCCGGTGTCGAAACCTGCACGCGCCATCCGTCGTAGTGATAGCAGCACCCACAATAACCAAGTCAGGGAGATCTATCATGAGTGAAGCAGTCCGCCCCATCCCCGAAGGCTTCCGCACAGTCACGCCGCACCTCGTGTGCGGCGACGCCGCGGCGGCCATCGCGTTCTACAAACAGGCCTTCGGCGCAACCGAGCTCGGCCGCATGAGCATGCCCAACGGCAAAATCGGGCATGCCGAGCTGCGCATCGGCGATTCGCGCCTCATGCTGGCCGATGCCTTTCCCGAGTACGGCAGCAACGACCCGCTGGTACTGAAGGGGTCACCGGTCGTGATCCACCTGTACGTCGATCATGCCGATGCCGTCTGGGACCAGGCGATCGCCGCCGGCGCCACGCCGATCATGCCGCTGGCCGACGCCTTCTGGGGCGACCGCTACGGCCAGGTCCAGGACCCGTTCGGGCATCGCTGGTCGATCGCTACTCACCAGCGGGAGGTCTCGATGGACGACATGCAGGCAGCGCTCAAGCAGATGGCGGCATCGGAATGCGGAGGGACCCCGCAATGAAATTCATGGTCATCGTCAAGGCCAGCGTGGCCTCCGAAGCCGGCGTCATGCCGAGCACCCGGCTGCTCACCGACATGGGCAAGTTCAACGACGAGCTGGTCAAGGCCGGCGTGCTGCTGTCCGCCGAAGGCCTGCACCCCAGCAGCCGGGGCGCGCGCATCCGCTTCAAGGACAAGCAGCGCACCGTCATCGACGGCCCCTTCGCCGAGACCAAGGAACTGATCGCCGGCTACTGGCTGATCGAGGTCAGCTCCAAGGAAGAAGCGATCGAGTGGATGAAGCGCGCCCCGAACCCGCACGACGGCGTCGACAGCGAGATCGAGATCCGCCAGGTCTTCAGCGAAGCGGACTTCGGCGAGGCGTTCACGCCCGAATTGCGCGCGCAGGAAGCTGCCATCCGAGCACAGCTCGCACCCTGAAAGGAGACGGCCATGCAGTTCATGATCATCCGCAAGGCCGATGCCGCCACCGAAGCCCTCCTGCCGCCCGCACCGGGGCTGATCGAGGACATGGCGCGTTTCCACCAGCAGTTCGCCGACGAGGGCCGGCTCGGGCTGGCCATGGGCCTGCGTCCGAGCGGGCACGCCGTGCGCCTCAAAATGGGACCGGACGGCGAGCGCATCACCGACGGCCCGTTTACCGAGACCAAGGAACTGGTGGCCGGCTTCACCATCATCGAGGCGGATTCGAAGGAAGCCGCCATCGAGCGCCTGCGCCAGTGGCCGGCGGCCGACGCCGACGCCACCGGCCAGGTCACGCTGGAACTGCGCGAGACCGGCTGCCCGGGCGGCTGCGCCGAAGTCGCGTCCAGCCTGGCCGGCAACGACGACAGCGCCGGCCGCTACGTGATCCTGCTGCGCTCCAATGCCGACGCCGAACGCGACACCGTGCCGGCGCAGGAAAAGCTCGATGCGCTGGACGCCTTCAACATGGCCGAGGCGGCGGCCGGCGTGCTGCTGGCCGGCGACGGCCTGATGTCGAGCGCGCGTGGGGCGCGGGTCACGCTGGCCGCCAGCCGCGGGCGGGTCGACATCAGCGTGATCGACGGGCCGTTCGCTGAAGCGAAGGAGCTGATCGCCGGGTTCTGGATGATACGCGCCGGCTCCCTCGACGAAGCGATCGCCTGGGCACGCAGGCTGCCCTATCCCACTGGACCGGCAGTCGAGGTCGAGATCCGCGAAGTGCTGACCATGGATGAACTGGTCGGCGCATGAGCGAAGCCGCTGCGGGCCATAGCGTCGGCCGCACCGTCGAAGCGGTCTGGCGCATGGAGTCGGCGCACATCGTCGGGGCGCTGACGCGCATGCTGCGCGACGTCGGCCTGGCCGAGGAACTGGCCCAGGACGCCATGCTGCAGGCGCTGGAATCCTGGCCGGCGGACGGCTTGCCGGACCGCCCCGGCGCCTGGCTGATGCAGGTGGCCAAGCACCGCGCACTCGATCATCTGCGCCACCAGTCCATGCGCGCCGGCAAGGAAGGCGAGCTGTCCTGGGAATTCGACGAACAACTGCGCGCCGGCCAGCGCCAGCCCGACGAGCTGGCGGAACTGGCGCAGGAAGCACGCGGCGGCATCGACGACGACGTCCTGCGCCTGATCTTCGTCGCCTGCCACCCGGTGCTCTCCAGCGAGGCGCGCGCCGCGCTCACGCTGAAGCTGGTCGGCGGCCTGTCCACGCTCGAGATCGGACGCGCCTTCCTGGTGCCCGAAGCCACGGTCGCCCAGCGCATCGTGCGTGCCAAGCGCACGCTTGGCGCGGCGCAGGTGCCGTTCGAGGTGCCGTCCGGCCCCGAGCGCAAGCCACGCCTGGCATCGGTACTGCAGGTGATCTATTTGATCTACAACGAAGGCTACGCCGCCAGCGCCGGCGCCGACTGGCTGCGTCCCGCCCTGTGCCGCGAGGCGCTGCGCCTGGGCCGGGTGCTGGCCGAACTGATGCCGGCAGAAGGCGAAGTCCACGGCCTGGTGGCGCTGATGGAAATCCAGTCCTCGCGCGAACGGGCGCGTACCGGACCGGATGGCGCGCCGATCCTGTTGCTGGAACAGGACCGCACGCGCTGGGACCGCCTGCTGATCCGGCGCGGCCTTGATGCGCTCGAGCGCGCCGCCGGCTGCGGCAGCCTGGGACCGTATGCGCTGCAGGCCGCCATCGCCGCCTGCCACGCGCGCGCCCTGAGCCCGGAAGCGACCGACTGGGTGCGCATCACGGCGCTGTACGATGCGCTGGCACAGCTGCTGCCCTCGCCGGTGGTGGAACTCAACCGCGCGGTGGCGGTCGGGATGGCGTACGGGCCGGCCGAAGGGCTGGCGCTGGCCGATGCGCTGCAGGCCGAGCCGATGCTGCGCAACTATCACCTGCTGCCCAGCGTGCGCGGGGATTTGCTGGCCAAGCTGGGGCGGCATGAGGAAGCGCGGGCCGAGTTCCGGCGCGCGGCGGAGATGACGCAGAACGAGCGCGAGCGGGCGTTGCTACTGGCGCGGGCCGGGCGCTGAGCAGTGCCTACCCGGCGTCATCGCACGCCCGTTCGACCTGCTGCACCCAGTACAGCGCCGGAACGTCACCTGTGGCGATCACTTTCAGGCAGCTTCCTTTTTCACGCTTGAAGAGCATCGCACAGACCGGCCGGTCGCCCGCACAGTCGTGCAGCTCCGGATACCATTTCTGCAGGAGGCCGTTCCATTCCGTGGGCGCAGGTCGATAATCCGGTCGCCATCCCGCCGCGATGAGCTTCGCCCGTGCCGTCCGATATTCTGTGCCCTGCAGCGATTCGGGCAAGTCCATGGCATCCCCGGAAGCCGCGCTGCCTGCCTTGTGGATCGCTTGGTCGATCCGGAAGCGCTGCGCCGGGCCGATCTGAAGGCCTTTGTTCACGGCGAAGACCTCCACGTCGAGCTTGAGCGGGCTCTGGCCCGAAGGATGCCCATCGAGCCAGGCAAAGAAAAAGCGCACGGTCCGGCCATCGATCGTTCCGGTAACCGGTCCAAGAGGAAAGATCCGATCCGGTTCCTTGCCGCTCACCACGCGGAAGTAAAACCCGATGTCCTTGGGCTTGTAGACGCTGGACTTTGGCCAGTGCAGTTCCAGCACAAGCGAACCGGCATCGTCGCAGGACGATCCGGGCGATGCCTTACCACGCCAGAGGCGAATGGCACCAATCCGTGGCGCTGGCAGCAGCGCGATCCACTCGATCCTCCACTCGATGAACTCGGCTTGCAGCAGGCAGCAGACCTGGCACGCCTGCTCCAGAGCCGTGCCGACGCCATCGTCTGCTCGCCGCGGCTACGCGCCGTGCAAACCGCCGAGGTGCTCGCATCCACATGGCATTTGCCTTTCACGATCCTGGAAGCGTTCGCGGAGCGCAATGTCGGCGTGTATGAAGGCTTGACCAAGGACGAGGCGCGCCTTGCTTATCCCGATCTGTGGCAACAGGATATCACTCGGCAGTGGGACACCGGACCTCCGGGTGGCGAAAGCATCCAGACCGTGTTCGAACGCGTCGCCGCAGGCTTGGCAACGCTGGAGAAAGATTTTGCCGGACGCAATGTAGTGCTGGTCGCGCATGGTTTCGTGGCCAAGGTGATCCGTGCCCTGCTCACCGGCCTGTCCTGGGATGCGTTTTTCCGGTATGCCTTGAAAAACGGCCAGGCGGAGCATTACACACTTATGCAAGGTCTCATGCGCGACTTCGGCCGGCCGTCCGCAAGCTGCGATAGAACAGCATCCCAACCCCGATCATGATCGCCACGTCGGCAATATTGAAGATGCCCGTACGCAGCCCGCCGATGCCCAGGTTCAGGAAATCCGTCACGCCGCCATGGAAGATAATCCGGTCGATCAGGTTGCCGGCCCCGCCGCCGGCAACCAGTGAGACGGCGACGATGTCGAACGCGGTCACGCCGGGTTTGCGGACCAGGTAAATCACCATCCCGGCCAGCGCGACTGCCGCTGCGACGACGAACATGGCGAAGCGCGCGGATTCGGAGAACGAGGCGCCCAGGCTCAGGAAGGCACCGTGGTTTTGCGTATGCTGCAGCCGGATGAAGTCGCCCCACAAGGAATAGCTGACCGATTCCGGTACATGGATGCGGACAAGCTGCTTCGTTGCCTGATCACAGCCGACACAGGAAAGCAGCACCATCAGCATCAGGCAGGTTCTCTTGAGCATGTTCACCGGGTGCTCCCGACAGGTCATGGAACACCCAATGTAACATCGCTCCGGTCACGAAAACACGCGCATTGTCACCCGGGCTGCACGAGCACGGCGCCGGCTAGTCCCGGCGCGCCTGTTCCAGGAAGGTCCACAGCGCGGCATCCTCCATCGACGCGATGTTCACCCGCATCATGGTGGTCGGCAGCTGGCGCGGCGAGAACAGGCTGCCCGGGGCCAGCAGCAGGCCCTGCTCCATCGCCTGCGCCGCCAGCACGTTGGTGTCGCGGCCGGCATCGAGCCAGGCGAACATGCCGGCCGCCGGCGCCGGCGCCATCCGTAGTCCGAGCCCTTCGAGGCGGCGCAGCACGCCGGGCCGCACGGCGTCCAGGCGCGCGCGGATGCGCTCCAGGTGCTTGCGGTACAGTCCCTCCGACAGGATCTTGTAGACCACGCGCTCGCCGATGTCGCTGGTGGTCAGCGTGGACAGCATCTTGCGGTCGGCCAGGCGCTCCGCATAGGCGGGCGAGGTGGCGATGAAGCCGACCCGCAGGTTGGCCGCCAGCGACTTGGAAAAGCCGCCGAGATAAATGACGCGGCGCAGCTGGTCGAGCGCGGCCAGGCGCGTCACCGGCTGGACCGCGGGGCCGGGATGCAGGTCGCAGTAGATGTCGTCCTCGACCACGATCATGTCGTGCTGCTCGGCGATGCGCAGCAGCTGGAAGGCCTTGGCCGCCGACAGCGTGGTCGAGGTCGGGTTGTGCAGCACCGAGTTGATGATGTACAGGCGCGGCTTGTGCGCGGCCGCCAGGTCGGCCAGGCGTTCCAGGTCGGGGCCATCGGCCAGGCGCGGGATACCGACTACCTGCAGGCCGAGCGCGGCAAATGACCCGAACATCAGGAACCAGGCCGGATCGTCGACGAACACGGTGTCGCCGGGGCGGCAGAATTCGCGTGCCACCAGGTCCAGCGCCTGGGTCGCCCCGAGCGTGGTAAGGATCTGTTCCGGCGGCGCCTCAATGTCGAGCTCGGCCAGCTTGCGCTGCAGCTGCTGGCGCAGCGGCGCGTAGCCCTGTGGCGTGCCGTAGTTGAGCAGCAGGCTGCTGGGCTGGCGGCTGACCGCGCGCAGCGCGCCCGCGATGCCGGGACCGTCCAGCCAGTCGGCCGGCAGCACGCCCGCCGCGCTGGACGGCTGGGCGGGCGACTGGCGGAACATGTTACGGATCAGCCAGACCACGTCGAGCGTGCGCGTCCCGGGCGCGGACGCAGCCGTCGGCGCCGCTTTCAGGCCGACATGCAGGCTGGCATTCAGCACCGAACGCTCGCGCACGAAGAAGCCGGCGCCGCGGCGCGATTCCAGGTAGCCCTGGGCCACCAGCTTGTCGTAGCCGGCCACCACCGTGAACGGCGACACGCCGCAGCTGGCGGCGAAGCTGCGGATCGAGGGCATGCGCGCGCCGGCGCGCAACTGCCTGTCGTCGATGCGGGCGGCGATCGAGCGCACGATCTGGTCGGGCAGCGCTTCACCGGATTCGCGCGACAGCAAATGCAGCGTGGGTGTGTTGGTCATTTCGCCATAACAGTGCAATATTTATCGAGTGAAGTGTATCGGGACTGTATCGGCAGCCAGGTCTAGCATACCCCTGGTCATCCCCTGCTGCAATCACCTCACGATCAACCTCGGAGCCGCCATGCGCCACCCTGCCCCGTCCACTCTCGTACCTCCCCTGCGCATGAGCGACGACAGCCGCGGCCTGCTGCTCGGGCTGGCCGGGGTCGCCATCTTCAGCCTGACCTTGCCCTTCACGCGGATGGCGGTGGCGGCCTTCGATCCGCTGCTGCTGACGCTCGGCCGCGCGCTCGGCGCGGCGCTGCTGGCCGCCTGCTGGCTGCGCCGGGCCCGGGCGCCGCTGCCGGCCCGTGCCGACCTGCCGGGCTTAGCCATCGTGGCGGGCGGCTGCGTGATCGGCTTTCCGCTGCTGACCTCGATCGCGCTGCGCTCGCTGCCGGCGTCGCACGGTGCGGTGCTGGTCGGCGTGCTGCCGCTGTGCACGGCGCTGTATGCGGCGCTGCGCGGCCACGAACGGCCGTCGCGCGGGTTCTGGCTGCTGGCCGCGGCGGGCGCCGCGCTGGTCGTCGGCTTCGCGCTGGCCCAGGGCGGCGGCAGCCTGCACCTGGCCGACCTGCTGATGCTCGGCGCCGTCGCGTCGGCGGCGGCCGGCTATGCCGAAGGCGGGCGCCTGGCGCGCCGCATCGGCGGTCCGGAAACGATCGGCTGGGCGCTGCTGCTGGCCGCGCCGCCGATCGCCCTGGCCCTGGCGCTGACGTTCGATGCCGGCCAGGCGGCGCGCATGGCGGCGGCCGGTGCGGGTGCCTGGCTGGCCTTCGGCTACGTCACGGTATTCTCGATGTTCGTCGGCTTCATCTTCTGGTACCGCGGCCTGGCGCTGGGCGGTGTCGCCCGTGTCGGCCAGGTGCAGCTGCTGCAGCCTTTCCTGTCGCTGGCCGGCGCCGCCCTCCTGCTGGGCGAGCCGCTGACCCTGGCCAACTGCGCGTTTGCGCTGGCCGTGATCGCCGTGGTGGCACTGGGACGCCGGGTGCAGGTACGGCGCTGATCATCGACTCACCGGATTCGTCGACTCACTGGAGATTTATCACATGCAACTGCCCACCCTCGCCGACATCGACGCCGCCGCCCGCCTGGTGTATGCGGCCATGCCGCCCACGCCCCAGTACAGCTGGCCGCTGCTGAACGAAGTGCTCGGCATCGAAGCCTGGATCAAGCACGAGAACCATGCGCCGACGGGTGCCTTCAAGGTGCGCGGCGGCCTGGTCTACCTGGACGCCCTGCTGCGGCGCCAGCCCGATGTGCAGGGCGTGATTGCCGCCACCCGCGGCAACCACGGCCAGTCGGTGGCGCTGGCCGCGCGCCGCCATGGCGTCGCGGCGACGATCGTGGTCCCGCACGGGAACAGCCGCAAAAAGAATGCGGCGATGCGCGCCTTCGGCGCCCGCCTGATCGAACACGGCGCCGATTACCAGGCCAGCCGCGAATACGCCCATGCGCTGGCCAGGGAAGAAAGCTTGCACATGGTGCCTTCCTACCACCCGGACCTGGTGGCCGGCGTGGCCACCGGCTGGCTCGAGCTGCTGCGCGCCCAGCCGCAGCTGGACACGCTGCTGGTGCCGATCGGCCAGGGCTCCGGCTTCTGCGCGGCGGTGGCGGCGCGCAACGCGCTCGGCCGCGACCTGCGCCTGATCGGGGTCGTATCGGCGCATGCGCCGGGCTACCTGCTGTCGTTCCAGGCCGGGCAGGCGGTGACGGCGCCGGCGACCACGGTGCTGGCCGACGGCCTGGCGTGCAGCACGCCGGATCCGCTGTCGCTGCCGGTCGTGCTGGCGCATGCCGACGACGTGATCGCCGTCAGCGACGACGAGGTGGCCGAGGCGATGCGCCTGTATTACCGCTGCACGCACAACCTGGCCGAGGGTGCGGGGGCGGCGGCACTGGCCGGGGCGCTGCAGCTGCGCGCCGCGGGCCGGCTGGACGGGGCGCGCCTCGGCCTGCCGCTCAGCGGCGGCAACATCGACGCCGCGCTGTTCGCACCGGTGCTGGCGGCCGCGGCGGATCGTTAAAATCGCATGCCCGGGGCGGCTTTCAAGTCGTACAATACCGGCTCTTTTTCAAGCAACACAACCAGGGGATTCCATGTCCGTCTACGACAAACTGAAAGAATTGAACATTACGCTGGCTGCGCCGGCCACCCCGGCCGCCGCCTATGTCATGTACGTACAGACCGGCAACCTGGTCTTCATCTCCGGCCACATCGCCAAGAACGCCGACGGTTCGCCGAACACCGGCCTGCTGGGCAAGGACAAGACCACCGCCGAAGGCCAGGAAGCGGCGCGCTCGGTCGCGATCGACCTGGTCGGCACGCTGCAGGAAGCCGTAGGGGGCGACCTGTCGCGCGTGAAGCGCATCGTCAAGCTGATGAGCCTGGTGGCATCGACCCCGGAATACAACGAACAGCACCTGGTCACCAACGGCGCCTCGGAACTGATCGGCGAGCTGTTCGGCGACGCCGGCAAGCATGCGCGCTCGGCCTTCGGCGTGGCCTCGCTGCCGCGCGGCACCTGCGTCGAAATCGAGATGATCGTCGAAGTTGCGTAGGGTGGACGGGTCTCCCGTCCACGCGTTCAACGAGCGTCGACTGTCACCGCGTGGACGGCAAGCCGTCCACCCTACAACGGAGCCTGCTTACCAGGCAGGCTCTTATATACAGAAGCAGTCTACCCGACCTGCTTTATAATGGCCGACGCACCCCACTAGCGGTCCTTCACGTGAGATCAGTATGAAAATCGAAAATCCAAACCCCATCCAGTGGCAGTTTTCGGAACGCGCATCGCAGCTGCAAAGCTCGGCGATCCGCGAGATCCTGAAGATTACCCAGCGCCCGGAAATCATTTCCTTTGCCGGCGGCCTGCCGTCGCCCCTGACCTTCCCTGTCGAGCGCATGAAGGCAGCCTACGACAAGGTGCTGAGCGAAACCGGCAAGCAGGCGCTGCAATACGGCCCGACCGATGGCTACGCGCCGCTGCGTGAATGGATCGCCGGTTACCTGTCCACGCCGGACTGCAAGATCGTGCCCGAGCAGATCCTGATGGTGTCCGGTTCGCAGCAGGCGCTCGACCTGCTGGGCAAGGTGCTGATCGACGAAGGCAGCAAGGTACTGGTCGAAACCCCGAGCTACCTGGGCGCGCTGCAGGCGTTCTCGGTGTACCGTCCCGAATTCCACTCGGTCGAGACCGACGACCACGGCCTGGTGCCGTCCTCGATCGAAGGCCTGGCCGAAGGCGCCCGCCTGCTGTACTCGCTGCCGAACTTCCAGAACCCGACCGGCCGTTCGCTGTCGCTCGAGCGCCGCCAGGAACTGGTGGAAACCTGCGCCCGCCTCGGCCTGCCGCTGATCGAAGACGATCCGTACGGCGCGCTGTCGTACAAGGGCGAGCCGATGCCGCGCATGCTGAACATGAACCCGGACGGCGTGATCTACATGGGTTCGTTCTCGAAAGTGCTGACCCCGGGCATCCGCCTCGGCTACGTGTGCGCCCCGCTGCCGCTGGTGCGCCGCCTCGAGCTGGCCAAGCAGGCCGCCGACCTGCACACCGCGACTCTCACCCAGATGGTGGTGCACGAAGTCGTCAAGGACGGTTTCCTGGACGAGCACATCCCGACCATCCGCACCCTGTACGCCAACCAGTGCCAGGCCATGCTGGATGCGATGGAAGAGCAGTTCCCGGCCGGCGTGACCTGGACCCGTCCGGAAGGCGGCATGTTCATCTGGGTCGAGCTGCCGAAGCAGATCGACGCCACCAAGCTGCTGGACCAGGCGATCGCCGCGCGCGTCGCCTTCGTGCCGGGCGCGCCGTTCTACGCCAACGACCCGGACACCCACACCCTGCGCCTGTCCTTCGTGACCGTGCCGCCGGAACGCATCCGCGAAGGCATTGCCATCCTCGGCAAGCTGATCAAAGAGCAGATGTGATCGGTGCGGGCCACCCGGCCCGCGTCCGGACACCTTTGAGAAGGCCGCGCCCGCTTGCGCGGCCTTTTTTCATGCGGCCGTCTGTCGGCGCCTCTCAGACAATTGTCTGGAAGTGCAAACAATTGTCAGTTGCATGGAGGGCACATTTTTTTTCCTAACGATCAACTATTGATACACAGCAAATCACAAGCGGTGTATCATTTTGTTCGATTTCCCTCGTGCAGCTGCAGGCCAAGTATGACCAACACCGTCAGCGTGTCCTTGTCCGACACGCACAAGCCAGCCATCCTGATCGTCGACGATGCGCCCGACAGCCTCGGTGCGCTGCGCACGATCATGCTGCGCCAGGGCTATCAAACCTTCGTCGCCACTTCCGGGGAGCGCGCGCTCGACATCGCGCTGCGCGTAAAACCCGATCTGGTACTGCTCGACATCGTCATGCCGGGCATGGATGGCCTGGAAGCCTGCCGCAGGCTGAAGGCGCATCCGGCCACCGCGCGCATCCCGGTGATTTTCATCAGCGCGCGCGACGAGACCGCCGACATCGTCGCCGGCTTCGACATCGGCGCCGCCGACTACATCCCGAAGCCGCTGCGCATGGAAGAAGTCTGCGCGCGCGTGCGCGCCCAGCTGCGCATGCGCACCACCAGCGAAACCCAGACTGCGCAGGCCGACCGCCTGCGCATGATCGTCAACAGCATGGACCAGGGCCTCTTGATCGTCGAGACGTCCGGGCGCATCCAGTACGCCAACCCGGCCTGCGACCGCTACCTGGGCTGCAAGCCCGAAGACCTGGTCGGCCGCCGCCTGGCCGACCTGCTGGAGCAGACCGACGTACAGGCCAATGAAGCGGCCGACACGGCCATCGGCCAGGGCACGCGCGAGGTGAACATCCGCCACCACGACGGCAGCCTGCGCGCGATGGATCTGACTGTCACCCCGCTGACCTTGCCCCCGCTGAGCGCCGATGAAGGCCTGTTCGTCGCCATGCTGCACGACATCAGCCACCACAAGCAATTCGAGGATGCGCTGCAGCGCGCCGCCATGCTGGACCCGCTGACCAAGATCGCCAACCGCCGCCAGTTCGACGCCTTCCTGGAAAAGGAATGGCAGCGCGCGATCCGCAACGCCCAGCCGTTGTCGCTGGTCGTGCTCGACGTCGACCACTTCAAGCTGTACAACGACACCCTCGGCCACGCCGCCGGCGACACCTGCCTGCAACAGGTGGCGCAGGCGCTGCAGGGCCACGCGGCGCGCCCGACCGACCTGGCGGCGCGCTACGGCGGCGAGGAATTCGTGCTGCTGTTCGGCGAAACCCCGCTCGACGCCGCCACCCGCCTGGCCGAAATGATCCGCAGCGCGGTGGAAGCGCTGCAGCTGCCGAACCCGCGCTCGCCGAGTTCGCCATGGCTGACGGTGTCGGTGGGCGTGGCGACCATCGTGCCGACCCAGCTGGACGAGATCGAGAACCTGTTCGTGTGCGCCGACCGGGCCATGTACGCGGCCAAGGCGGGTGGGCGCAACCGGGTCGAGGCGACGATCGTGGGGGCGGCCTGGGAAGTGGTCAAGGACGCGGCAGCCATTGATTTGAGCTGAGCATACACACCCATTCGGCCCGCGCCGGATGAACGTCGCCCCTGCGAAGGCAGGGGCCTCATTTCCAAGAGCTGTCATTACGCGTGCAACTTGGGCCCCTGCCTTCGCAGGGGCGACGGGCGGAAGCTGACACGCATAGTTACCGTAAGCGCCTGGTCAACCGTCCTAAATCCTCCAGCGCCGGCCCGCTCGCCAGCACCATCAGCAACACCGCCAGCGGCACCGTCGCCATCCACCCCACCTGCCTGAACCCCAGCGCCCCCACCACCCCGCCGGCAAAGAAACTGCCCAGCAGCCCGCACAGCAGCGCCAGCCGCGCATGGTTGGCGCCGACCCTGGGCAGGCGTTCGCCGTCCGCATTCCAGTACAGCAGCTTGCCCAGCTCGATCCCGATGTCGGTGACGATCCCGGTCATGTGCGTGGTGCGGATCTCGGCATGCGAGAGCTTGGTCATCAGCGCATTCTGCAGGCCCATCATGAAGCACAGCAGCATCACGGTGGCCGGCACGAACAGGCCGTCGACGCCGGCCAGGCGCGCGCCCAGCAGGCCGAACACCAGCAGCAGCAGGGCCTCCAGCAGCAGCGGCAAGGCGTACAGGCTGGCCAGCGCGTGGCGGCGCGCGTGGTTGACCATCAGCGCGGTGCAGGCGGCGCCGGCCAAAAAGGAGAGCATGGCGCCGAGCGCGTCCAGCGCCAGCCCGGCCGCCCCCAGCGCCAGGTCGTCGGCGGCGCCGGAGACGATGCCGGTCATGTGCGAGGTGTAGCGGTGCACGGCCAGGAACCCGCCCGCGTTGATGGCGCCGGCCACGAAGGCCAGGGCCAGGCCGAGGTGGCGGTCGGCGCGGCGGGTGCGCGCGTGGGCGGTCAGGGTATGGACGTAGTGCATGCTGTCAATACTAATCCAATCGGACCGGACATTGAACGGCGAAACCACTCGGGCGCTCACGTGGCTATAATTGACAACCTTATTTGATCCTGCTCGCCCACATCGACCAGTCTGGACCACCGTGAATCCACATCTCGACCGCCTCCACCCCTACCCGTTCGAAAAACTGCGCCAACTGTTTGCCGGCGTCACGCCCAGCCCCGAGCATGCGCACATCAGCCTCGGCATCGGCGAGCCCAAGCATCCGACGCCGGCCTTTATCCAGAAAGCGCTGACGCACAGCCTGGCCGGCCTGGCCGTGTACCCGACCACGCACGGCGGCGAAGCGCTGCGCGGCGCGATCGCGGGCTGGCTGGAACGCCGCTACGGCGTCCCACCGCTGGATCCGGCCACGATGGTGCTGCCGGTCAACGGCTCGCGCGAAGCGCTGTTCGCAATCGCCCACTGCACGATCGACGCCAGCAAGGCAGGCGCGCTGGTGGTGTGCCCGAACCCGTTCTACCAGATCTACGAAGGCGCGGCCTACCTGTCGGGCGCCGAGCCCTACTTCGTGAATTCGGAGCCGGCGCGCAACTTCGGCTGCGACTACGGCAGCGTGCCCGACGAAGTGTGGCAACGCGTGCAGCTGCTGTTCGTCTGCTCGCCCGGCAACCCGACCGGCGCCGTGCTGACGCTGGACGACTGGCGCGAACTGTTCGCGCTGTCGGACCGCCACGGCTTCGTGATCGCGGCCGACGAGTGCTATTCCGAGATCTATTTCGGCGCCACGCCGCCGCTGGGCGCGCTCGAAGCCGCGCACCAGCTCGGCCGCAGCAGCGCGAGTGGGGACAATAAGCAGCCCTACAAGAACCTGATCGTGTTCTCGAGCCTGTCCAAGCGCTCCAACGTACCGGGCATGCGCTCGGGCTTCGTGGCCGGCGACCCGGCCCTGCTGAAAACCTACCTGCTGTACCGCACCTACAGCGGCGGCGCGATGTCGCCGATCGTGCAGGCGGCCTCGATCGCGGCCTGGGGCGATGAAGCCCACGTGCAGGAAAACCGCAACCTGTACAAGGAAAAGTTCAGCCTGATCACGCCGCTCTTGAGGCAGGTGATGGACGTCGAACTGCCGGACGCCGGTTTCTACCTGTGGGCCGACGTGCGCCGTACCGGGCTGTCGGACACCGAGTTCGCCAAGGGCCTGTACGCCGCATATAATGTTACGGTCCTGCCGGGGAGCTACCTCGCGCGCGACGCGCACGGGACCAATCCGGGACGCAACCGCATCCGCATGGCGCTGGTCGCCGGCGTCGACGAGGGACTGGAAGCGGCCAACCGCATCGTCCAGTTCTGCAAGGACCTCAAGTCCGCCTGAATACCGTTTTATCCATCACTGAACCTGAAACCGACATCATGACTCAACAACTCCAGACCCTCATCGACAACGCGTGGGAACAGCGCGCCGAGATCAGCCCATCGAACGCACCGGCGGACGTGCGAGAAGCAGTCGCCACCGTCATCAAAGGCCTTGACGACGGCTCGCTGCGCGTGGCGCAGAAGGACAGCGGCAGCTGGGTCGTGAACCAGTGGATCAAGAAGGCCGTGCTGCTGTCGTTCCGCCTGGAAAACAACGTGCCAGTCGAAGGCGGCGGGATGCAGTTCTACGACAAGGTCCCGACCAAGTTCGCGGATTACACCGCTGAAGACTTCGCCAAGGGCGGCTTCCGCGTGGTGCCGCCGGCCGTGGCCCGCCGCGGTTCCTTCATCGGCAAGAACGTGGTCCTGATGCCGTCCTACGTCAACATCGGTGCCTATGTCGACGAAGGCACCATGGTCGACACCTGGGCCACCGTCGGCTCCTGCGCCCAGATCGGCAAGAACGTCCACCTGTCCGGCGGCGTCGGCATTGGCGGCGTGCTGGAACCGATGCAGGCCAACCCGACCATCATCGAAGACAACTGCTTCATCGGCGCCCGCTCGGAAATCGTCGAAGGCGTGATCGTCGAAGAGAACTCGGTGATCTCGATGGGCGTGTACATCGGCCAGTCGACCAAGATCTACAACCGCGAAACCGGCGAAGTCACCTACGGCCGCGTGCCGTCGGGTTCGGTCGTGGTGTCGGGTTCGCTGCCGTCCGCCGACGGCAAGTACAGCCTGTACTGCGCCGTGATCGTCAAGCGCGTGGATGCGCAGACGCGTTCGAAGACCGGTATCAACGAGCTGCTGCGCGGTATTTAATTAGTAGGCTACCGGCGGCGCTGAGGCCGTAGCCTGCTTGAAACGTCGTTAGCTGTAAAACCGTCGTTCCCGCGCAGGCGGGAACCCAAGTTGCACGAATGATCCCTAGCGATGGCTTCGGATGCGAACTTGGGTTCCCGCCTTCGCAGGAACGACGTTTTTGCATCCGGCCGGTGTTAGAATCGCCGAAGCACCAAAAAATTACCGCACAGCAAGGGAGCAACCCCATGGCCATGGAACGCCTGTTCCAATTGATGAAGGAAAAGAACGCGTCCGACATGTTCTTCGCGGTCAATTCCCCAGTTCACATCAAAATCAACGGCAACCTGATCCCGATCAACCAGCACAAGCTGGAGCCGGAAAACATCGATTCCCTGCTGTCCGAAATCGCCACGCCCGAGCAGATGGCCGACCTCGCGCGCGACAACGAACTCAACATGGGCATCTCGGTGCCCAACCTCGGCCGCTTCCGCTTGTCGGCCTTCCGCCAGCGCGGCAGCGTCTCGGCCGTGTTCCGCTTCGTGCCGGCCAGCATCCCGCCGCTTGGCGAACTCGGCCTGCCGCCGGTGCTATCCGAGCTGATCATGGAAAAGCGCGGCCTGCTGCTGATCGTCGGCGCAACCGGCTCCGGCAAGTCGACCACGATCGCCTCGATGCTCGACCACCGCAACGAGCAGCGTTCCGGCCACATCCTGACGCTGGAAGACCCGATCGAATACCTGTTCAAGAACAAGAAGTCGATCGTCAACCAGCGGGAAATCGGCAGCGACGCCGCCAGCTTCGACATCGCCCTGCGCAACTCGATGCGCCAGGCGCCGGACTGCATCCTGATCGGCGAGATCCGCGACAAGGACACCATGGCCGCCGCCCTCGCCTACGCCCAGTCCGGCCACCTGGTGCTGGCGACGCTGCACGCCAACAACAGCTACAACGCGCTGAACCGCATCATCAGCTTCTACCCCATCGAAAACCGCCCGGCGCTGCTGCAGGACCTGTCCTCCGCCGTGAAAGCGATCGTCTCGCAGCGCCTGGTACGCGCCAAGGCCGGCGGGCGCCGCCAGGCCGCGGTCGAGATCATGGTCAACACGCGCTACGTTGCCGACCTGATCGAAAAGGGCGACATCGGCCAGATCAAGGAAGCGATGGACAAGAGCCTGTCGCCGGGCTCGCAGTCCTTCGAGAAGGCGCTGCTGGAACTGGTGCAGGCCGATCTGATCACCCAGGACGAGGCGCTGGCGAATGCCGATTCGGCGACCAATCTGCTGTGGCTGATCAATAACGGGCCGGACAGCCAGGCGGCCAAGCTCGAAGAAGCGCCGAAGCCGGCCGAGCCGCCGGCCGGGCCGTCGTTCACCGAGTTCACGCTGGACCGCTAACCGCCCGCCGGCCGCGGCGACTAGCTGGAAAAGAATTTTGCCAGGCCTTCGGTGACTTTCGGTGCGGGTTGTTGGGTGAAGCACACCGATACCAGGCGAACATTATTGCCCGATGGTGTGACGTAAACGTCGACTGCATCCAAGGTACGCTGGCCTTCCTCGCCCAACATCGGATCCTTGCAGATAATCTCATTCCCATTGAAACCTACCATGACCATGGCATGGCCGGTTCCCCCCTCTTCCGGGCGATAACAGCAAAGCACAGGCCGGTCGCTTGAAATTTCGGCCTTCATTGCTTCCAAAATCTTCAGTCTTTTCAATCTTGCGCTATCAGTCGGCTGCCTTAGAATTGCCTGCTGCAATTTTAAATGCGCAGGAGAAAGGCTGCCATCCCGAGCGCGCGCACCGCTTTGTATGCCAAGTCTCTCGTTTCCGGTCAAGTCCTGGCTCCAATCCAGCGTCTGGTGACCTGGTCGCTCGGCGAGACAGTCGACCGCGCTCAGGCAGTCCTTGGGTTTGTGCGGGAAATCACGACCGCCCTTGTCGTACTTGGCTTTGACATCCGTATTGTTTTTAACGAGCTTGAACATGTCTTCGGTTGAAATCGAAGCGTATGCCCCGTCCGTTTTCGACATGTAGAAGTTATAGATACTGGTCGTAGTGGCAAGCCAGCACCAATTCGGCTCGCTTTGCTTCAGCATTAAAAACGGAGTACGCAAAGTTGGCATGATGTCCCATTCCTCGTCGCATGAATCGATGATGCGGGCATGTCATGCAGCCATCATCGAATAAAGGCCTTCCGGTCATTTGTACGCTCCTCCAAGTCTACGATGGGACTTGTCCGGCAAGAGCTATCAAGGTTAACCGTAGTCAGCGGTCGCGGAATCAGCCCTCGTGGTACCGAGCGCAAGCATCCGCATCATGCATGGCGGATGTTGCTAAACTGTGCGCAAGGCCAAGCCGCTATGCTATCCTTCGCGCCTTCTTGTTTAGCAATATCTTCAGCACGACCTGAAGCCCATTCGCCGCTCCGTGCGGCCGTATCGATCCGTCATGACAACAACCCTCTACGGTATTCCCAACTGCGACACCGTCAAAAAAGCGCGCACCTGGCTGGCCGACAACGGCCATGACTTCGACTTCCACGATTTCAAGAAACAGGGCCTGGACCGCGCCACGGTCGCCGGCTGGCTCGAACAGCTCGACTGGGAAACCCTGGTCAACCGCAAGGGCACGACCTGGCGCAAGCTGTCCGACGAGCGCCGTGCGTCGATCGTCGATAGCGCCAGCGCGCTCGAGCTGATGCTGGAAAACCCGTCCGTGATCAAGCGCCCGGTGCTGGCAGGCGCAGGGCCGCTGGCGGTCGGTTTTTCAAGCGACCAGTACGCCGCCAAGTTCGGCGCTGACAAGGGAGATGCGGCATGAAAGCATCGCGCACCCAGGAACTGACCGAAGAGCTGATCGCGCTCGATTCCGTCACCCCGCAGGACAAGGGCTGCCAGCAGCGCCTGATCGAGCTGCTGGAGCCGCTCGGCTTCAAGTGCGAGACCATTGCCTCGAACGGCGTGACCAACCTGTGGGCACGGCGCGGTACCGAGGCGCCGCTGTTCGTGTTTGCCGGCCACACCGACGTGGTGCCCTCCGGCCCGGTCGAGCAGTGGCACTCGGCTCCGTTCACGCCGACCCGGCGCGACGGCAAGCTGTACGGCCGCGGCGCGTCCGACATGAAGACCTCGATCGCCGCCTTCGTGGTCGCGGTCGAGGAATTCGTGGCCGCGCATGCCGGCCATGCGGGCTCGATCGCCCTGCTCATCACCAGCGACGAGGAAGGCCCGGCCCTGGACGGCACCGTGATCGTCTGCGAGATGCTGGAAGAGCGCGGCGAAAAGCTCGACTATTGCCTGGTCGGCGAGCCGACCTCCAGCCACGTGCTGGGCGACATGATCAAGAACGGCCGCCGCGGCTCGCTGTCGGGCTGCCTGGTGGTGAAAGGCGTGCAGGGCCACATCGCCTACCCGCACCTGGCGCGCAATCCGATCCACCAGGCGGCACCCGCGCTGGCCGAGCTGGCTGCCGAAAAATGGGATGACGGTAACGAGTACTTCCCGCCGACCAGCTGGCAGGTGTCGAACATTGCCGCCGGCACCGGCGCCACCAACGTCATCCCGGGGCAGCTGAAGGTCGACTTCAACTTCCGTTTCTCGACCGCCAGCACCGCCGACGGGCTGGAAGCGCGCGTCCATGCGATCCTCGACAAGCACGGCCTCGACTACGACCTGACATGGACGCTGTCGGGCCAGCCCTTCCTGACCCCGAAGGGCACGCTGTCGGATGCGATCTGCGGCAGCATCCACGACGAGCTGGGCGTGACCACCGAACTGTCGACCACCGGCGGGACCTCGGACGGGCGCTTCATCGCCCGCATCTGCCCTCAGGTGATAGAATTCGGGCCACCCAACGCCAGCATCCACAAGATCGACGAGCACATCGAACTGCGCTACATCGACCCGCTCAAGAACATCTACCGCCGCACGCTGGAACGCCTGCTGGTGGCCACGCCGGCAGCCAGCGCAGCCGCAGTAAGAGCTTAACTAGGGATACCGACATGACCACGACGAATTTTTCCACGCCGCGCGACCTGCTGCGCTACGCCGTTACCCGCTTCAACGCCGCCAAGCTGTTCTTCGGCCACGGCAGCGCCGAGGCCTTCGACGAAGCGGCCTACCTGATCCTGCACACGCTCAAGCTGCCGCTCGACAAGCTCGATCCCTTCCTGGATGCGCGCCTGCTGCAGGATGAGGTGCTGCAAGTGCTGGCCGTGATCGAACGCCGCGTCAACGAGCGCGTGCCGGCCGCCTACATCACCAATGAAGCCTGGCTGGGCAGCTACAACTTTTACGTCGACGAGCGCGTGCTGGTGCCGCGTTCCTTCATCGCCGAGCTGATCCCGAACCAGTTCAGCCCGTGGATCGCCGATCCGGACGGCGTCGAGAACGTGCTCGAGCTGTGTACCGGCTCCGGCTGCCTGGCGATCATGCTGGCCGACGCCTTCCCGAACGCGGTGGTCGACGCCATCGACATCTCGAAGGATGCCCTCGCCGTGGCCGAGCGCAACATCCGCGACTACAAGCTGGAAGGCCGCGTGAACCCGGTCGAGTCCGACCTGTACGAAAACGTGCCGTTCAAGAAGTACGACCTGATCGTCAGCAACCCGCCGTACGTGAATGCGGATTCGATGGGCAAGCTGCCGCCGGAATACCTGCGCGAGCCGCAGATCGCCCTGGCCGGCGGTACCGACGGCATGGACCTGGTGCGCAAGATCGTCGACGGCGCCGCCGAGCGCTTGACGCCGGAAGGCGTGCTGGTGGTCGAGATCGGCAACGAGCGCGAATTCGCGGAAGCGGCGTTCGGGAAGCTGGGGCTGACCTGGCTGACCACGAGTGCGGGGGACGATACGGTGTTCCTGCTGACCGCTGACCAACTGGCAAAATAAGTTTGCTTAAAAACCGTCGCCCCTGCGAAGGCAGGGGCCCAAGTTAGCGGCATATCGCATAAATTGGGCCCCTGCCTTCGCAGGGGCGACGGCTCATACGATAACCTGGTTTTCACATGATCCGATTCTCCAACGTCAGCCTCATGCGCGGCACCAAGCCGCTGCTCCAGGATGCCGACCTCACCCTCAACCCCGGCGACAAGATCGGCCTGATCGGTGCCAACGGCGCCGGCAAATCCAGCCTGTTCGGCATGCTGCGGGGCGAACTCCATCCGGACCAGGGGTCGATCGATTTCCCGCAGCGCTGGCGCATGGCCTACGTGGCCCAGGAGACCCCTGCACTGGATCGTCCGGCGCTCGAGTACGCGATCGACGGCGACGTCAACCTGCGCAAGCTGCAGGCCGAACTGGAACGGGTCGAAGCGCTGGAATACACGGACGAAAACGGCATCGCCCTCGGCGAGATCCACGGCCAGCTGGCCGACGCCGACGCCTACACCGTGCAGTCGCGCGGCGAGCAGCTGTTGCTGGGCCTGGGCTTCACGCTGGCCCAGATGCAGCAGCCGGTGGCCAGCTTCTCGGGCGGCTGGCGCATGCGCCTGAACCTGGCCCAGGCGCTGATGTGCCCTTCCGACCTGCTGCTGCTGGACGAGCCGACCAACCACCTCGACCTGGACGCGATCATCTGGCTGGAAGACTGGCTGAAGCGTTATCCGGGCACCCTGATCATCATCTCCCACGACCGCGACTTCCTCGATGAAGTCGTCAATGTGGTGGTGCACATCGAGGAGCGCAAGCTGAAACGCTACTCGGGCAACTACAGCGGCTTCGAGCGCCAGCGCGCCGCCGCCCTGGTGCTGGCTGCCGCCGCCTTCGAGAAGCAGCAGCGCACCCGCGCCCACCTGCAGTCGTTCGTGGACCGCTTCAAGGCCCAGGCGACCAAGGCGCGCCAGGCCCAGAGCCGGATGAAGGCACTGGCCCGGATGGAAGAGCTGGCGCCGCTGCGCGCCGCCGCCGAGTTCTCGTTCGAGTTCCGCGACCCGGTGTCGGCGCCGAATCCGCTGCTGGTGCTGGACGGCGTCGATGCCGGCTACCCGATCCTGGACGAGCATGGCGACAAGGTCGACAGCAAGACCATCGTCCACGGCATCAACTTTTCGCTGCAGATCGGCCAGCGCATCGGCCTGCTCGGTGTGAACGGCGCCGGCAAATCCACGCTGATCAAGACCGTGGCCGGCGAACTGGCGCCGCTCTTCGGCGAGTCCACCCTCGGCAAGGGCCTGGTGGTCGGCTACTTCGCCCAGCATCAGGTGGAGATGCTGCGTCACGACGAATCGCCGCTGTGGCACATGCAGAAGATCGCGCCGACCGTGCGCGACCAGGAACTGCGCAACTTCCTGGGCGGCTTCAACTTCCCGGGCGAGATGGTGACCAGCCCGATCCGGCCCTTCTCCGGCGGCGAAAAGGCGCGCCTGGCGCTGGCGCTGATCGTGTGGCAGCGCCCCAACCTGCTGCTGCTGGACGAACCGACCAACCACCTGGATCTGGAAACGCGCGAGGCGCTGACGCTGGCACTGGCCCAGTTCGAGGGCACGCTGGTGGTGGTGTCCCACGACCGCCACCTGCTGCGCGCCACGACCGACGAGTTCATCATCGTGGCCGATGGCCGCCTGCAACCCTTCGACGGCGACCTGGACGACTACAAGGACTGGCTGTTCAAGACCAAGCTGAAGGCCGTCGAAGCTGGCAAGACCGCAGCCGCGCTGCCGGTCAAGGACAGCAAGGCGGCCGCCCCGGCGCCAGTGCCCTCGGCACCGGTGGCCCCGTCGGTCGTATCATCGGCAGCAGTCGCGCCGGCCGACCGCAAGGAACAGAAGCGCCAGGATGCCGAGGAGCGCCAGCGCGTGGCGGGCTTGAAGAAGCCGCTCGAGAACCGCATCAAGCGGATCGAGGAGCAGATGGCCAAGCTGAACGCCAAAAAGGCCGATGTGGATGCGCGCCTGCTGGCGCCTGGCATCTACGAGGCCGACAAGAAGGACGAGCTGAAGAGCCTGGTGGCGGACCAGGCTTTCCTGACGCGCGACCTGGGGAACCTGGAGAATGAATGGCTGGAGGTGCAGGAGCAGCTGGAGGGGTTGACTGCTTGACCCGGAAAACCGGGCCGCTTGAATGAGCGTTGGCCCGTAAACGTCGCCCCCGCGCAGGCGGGGGTCCAAGTTCTGCTTGCATCATCGGAATGCGTGCAACTTGGGCCCCGCCTTCGCGGGGGCGACGTTCATGGGGCGTGGATCACGTGCATGGGGTGCAGGTGAGGGGCATGCGTGCCTGCATGGCTGTGCGCCTTGCCCCCGCAGTATCAAGCCACCTGCCGCGCCCCTTCCTTCCGCACCGACATCAGGCGGTCGATATCGACCAGGATCAGGCGCCGTTCCCCCTTCTGTGCAATCCCGATCAGGTAATCGGCATCGATGGACTCGGTGCCCGGCACCGGCGCAATCTGGTCCGGGTGCAGGGTCACGACGCCGGTCACGCCATCCACCACCATCCCCATCACGCAGCTGGTCAGGCGCAGGATGATCACGTCGGTCATCGGATCGGGCGCGCTCGGCGTGCTGCCGAAGGCGGCGCGCATGTCGACCAGGGGCATGATCACGCCGCGCGATACCGCCACGCCGCCAATGATCTCGCCGCTGGAGGCGAAGCGCTCGAGCGCCTTGAGCACACGCAGTTCCTGCACCTTGGCGAAGTCGAGTCCGTACTCCAGGCCGCCGAGCGTGAAGCTCAGGTACTGCGTCGCGCGCGTGCCGCCTTCGATTGCATTGCTGGTCATGTCGTGCATGGCGATTCTCTCCTAAGGGTTCCCCATGCTAAGATAGATGCCGTAAACAAATCTTGAGTACAGTCAATTTTTCTAAATACATTCCTACCCGCGCGCATGCATTCCTACCCTTGCATTCAAGCGGCGTCGGCTTACAATAAATATATTTAACACTTAAGGGACGCCGACAATGTTTCGGTGGCTGAAAAGGCTTTTTTCCCACTCTGCCGGACCACATGCGTCACCGGCGCGCTTACCCATTCCGGCGCCTCCCGGCGTCCCCCTCGGCATTCCCGAAGACGACGCACCGGATGCCCCGCTGTCCGGCGCTGCTGCGCGCCGGGTCCAGCCGCCGGTCTCGTTCGAGCAGCTCGACTACATCAACGGCGCCTGGAACAGCTGGCTGTTCGACCGCCACGACCAGCACGGCCTCGACATGAACGATACCGAGGCGCGCGTGCTGGAGTCGCTGGACACCATCCTGTCTTCGCAGCAGTCGGGTGCAGCACTGGTGCGGCGCATGCCCGGGCTGGTGCCGCAGCTGCTGCAAAGCCTGCGCAGCGACAGCTTTTCAGGCGCCGCGCTGTCGCGCACCATCTCGTCGGATGTGGTGCTGGTGGCGGCCGTGATCCGGCTCGCCAACAGCAGCCACCAGGGCGCCGCCAATGCGATCGCCAGCGTCGAGCACGCGGTGATCCTGATCGGCCAGGAGGGCCTGCGCCAGCTGATCACGACGGTGGCCTTCCGCCCCATCATCGACGTGAATTCCGGTTTCTATACGCGCCGGCTGGCGCCGCGCCTGTGGGAGCATGCGGAGCGCTGCGCGATCAGCGCGCGTCCGCTGGCGGCGGAGATGGGCATCGAGCCTTTCGACGCCTTCCTGGCCGGGCTGCTGCATAACGTCGGCCTGATCGTCTCGCTGCGCCTGATGGACCAGATGGCGCGCGGCGAACGCCGGCTGGGCTCCGACATTTTCCTGGCCCAGCTGGGGCGCGACACCCGCCGCCTGGCCTGCAGCATCGCGCGCGAATGGCATTTTCCCGAGACCGTGGTGCAGGCGCTGTCCGAACAGGGCGAGATGCGCAGGGGTGCCCCGATGTCGCCGCTCGGGCGCCTGCTCAAGCTGACCGACTACCTCGGCAAGGTGCGGCTGCTGGTGGAAAACGAGTTGCTGGACGAATCGAATCCGGAACTGTTCTCCGGATTGCCGCCCAATGCCGCGCAGTGTTATTCGGCACTGGCTGCGAGCCGCGAACAGGCCGCCCCGGCCTGAGAGCCGCTTGCAGCCAATTCTCTTTTTGTTGCGAGCCGCGAACAGGCCGCCCCGGCCTGAGAGCCGCTCGCAGCCATTTTCATGTTAGCCGTAAGACCGTCGCCCCTGCGCAGGCAGGGGCCCAAGTTTGCCGGCGCTAACGCTACGCGTACGACTTGGGCCCCTGCCTACGCAGGGGCGACGTTGTTCGATGGCCGGTGCAAACCCACCGCACCACTTTATTTGATGGCGCCGTCCGTCACCGCCAACTGCCGGTTCTGCGCATCCAGCCAAGCCTTCAGCGGCGCAAAGTAATCGAGCATCGCCGTCGCATCCATGCGCTCTTCCCCGGTCACCGCCTTCAAGGCTTCCGGCCACGGCTTGCTGGTGCCCATCGCCAGCATCTGCTGGAACTTGGCGCCGGCCTGCTTGTTGCCGTAGATCGAGCAGCGGTACAGCGGGCCGGTGTCGCCGGCTTCGCGGCACAGCGCGCGGTGGAACTGGAACTGCAGCACGTGGGCCAGGAAATAGCGCGCGTACGGCGTGTCGCTGGCGACGTGGAACTTGGCGCCGGCGTCGAAGCCGCGCTCGCCGTCGATCGGGGCCGGACGCGCCACGCCCTGGTACTGCTCGGTCAGCGCCCACCAGGCCTTGTCGTAGTCGGCCGGCTGGACCTGGCCGCCGTAGACCTGCCAGCGCCATTTGTCGACCTTGTAGGCAAACGGCATGAATGCGATTTTCTGCAGCGCCGTGTACAGCAGCGGGCCGATGTCCTGCGCAGGATCCGGTTCGCTCTTCATCAGCCCCACGCGCTTCAGGTAGGCCGGCGTGATCGACAGCGCGACGGTATCGCCGATCGCTTCGTGGAAGCCGTCGTTGGCGCCGTTCCTGAACAGCGGCGGCTGCACGTTGTAGGCGAGGTCGTAGTACAGGTGGCCGAGTTCGTGGTGGATGACGCGGAAGTCCTCGGCGGTCGGCGTGATGCACATCTTGACGCGCACGTCGTCCTTGCCGTCCAGGTCCCAGGCCGAAGCGTGGCAAACGACGTCGCGGTCGCGCGGCTTGGTCAGCAGCGAGCGCTCCCAGAAGGTGGCGGGCAGCGCGCGCATGCCGAGCGACGTGTAGAAACCTTCGGCATAGCGCGTCATGTCGGCCGCGCCGGTCTTGCGCTCCTCCAGCAGCGCGGTCAGGTCTTCGCTCTTTTCCAGGCCGGCGGGTTTCAGCAGCGGATACAGGTTATCCCAGCTCTGCGCCCACATATTGCCCAGCAGGTGGGCCGGGATCGGACCATCCGCCGGCACCGCGGCGGCACCGTAGGCCTGGCGCAGCTTGTAGCGGGTGTAGGTGTGCAGCGAATCGTACAGCGGCTTGACCTGCTGCCACAGGCGTTCCATCTCGACGGAGAAGGCTTCCGGCGGCATGTCGTAGAACGAACGCCACAGCGCGCCGGTATCCGCCGCACCCATCGCGCGCGCGCCCTTGTTCGACACGGCGACGTACTTCGCATAATCCTGCTTGTAGGAAGGCGACTGGGCATGCCAGCCGAGCCAGACTTCCTTCAGGCGCGCCGGATCGCGGCTGGTGGCCAGCACTTTTTCGAGTTCGCCGAGCGGCATGCATGCCGGCCTGGCGGCGCCGGCGGCGGCCGGAGGACAGTACTTGGCCTTGCCGTAGGCACCGGTCATGCCGGCCGCCAGCCGCGCGTAGCTGCTCCTGTCGGCGGCTTCCGGCAGCATCAGCGTGCGCTGCATCAGCAGCAGCTTGCGCGCGCTGGCCGGAGGCAGCTTCAGGTCCTTGAAGCGGCGTGCCTGCAGCGCCACCTCGCCGCTGAGCGTCAGGAACTGCTCGTTGGACTGGGCGGTCATCGTCTCGGTGTCGAGCGTGATGAAATTCTCGGCCACCCATTCGGCGCGCTGGGCATCCAGGCCGAGGCGCTCCAGGCGCTGCTCGGCGTCGAGGATGAAGCGCTCGGCTTCGGCGACGGTGGGTTTGGCAGCGGTCCTGGTGGCGGCGGAAGCTGGCAGAGCCAGCGCAGCGCCGGCAAACAGGCCGGCAATCAGGGCAGGCATCAAGGCAATACCGGGGCGAATCTGAAGCATGGTCCTCACATCTCTCTTCTGTAATAATGATTTATACGGTTTCCGCGGCGGCCGACTCGCTGTTCCACATAAAGCTGCCCGCCCGTCCGGCAAACAGCTGCGCACCACGCTGCGGCCCGCGCAGCCGCGCGCGGATCTCGCGCGGCGCCATCAGGTAGGGGCTGCCGCCGGTGGGGCTGAAGCCGAGCACACGCACCTGGGTCTCGCCCTGCACGTGTTTTAACGCGACCTGGGCCACGCAGGCCGCGTCCAGGCGCTGCGCCTCGAGGCCGGCCAGCATCTGCGCGCCCTTCTGCTGTTCGGCCTCGACCGCCTTGACCCTGGCCGATGCGTCGGCCACTTCCTTCAGCGCCGGCGCCACTTCCTGCGCCATGTGCTGGAACTGGCGCGCCTGCTCGGGCGACAGGGTGATTTCCTTCTTGCGCACCTTGGACGCCAACATCAGGTAGCGGCGCACGTCGGGACGCCCGGCCAGGCGCGCCATCTCTTCCTTGTGGCGCGCCGCCAGCTGGCCGAACTGGGCGATGCGCTGCGATACCGCGGCGATCAGCTCGGCCACCGGCGGGCCCTCGGGCTGCAGCACGCATACCAGCATCTCGCCCTGCTTGCGCGGCGCCGTGCCGTCCACCGTCACGCGGCGGCCGGCGATGGCGCTGCCCTCGGCCTGCCCGACCACGACTTCGTCGCCGATGATCTCGCAATTGACCGCGTGCGCGATGCTGATGCGGGTGCCGGCGACGATGCAATTCTCGGCACGCTCCAGCACCACGGCGCCGTCGAGCGCCTGGATCAGCGCGCCGGAGGCCACGCCGCACACGCGGATATCGCCGCGCTTGTTGTGGGCACTGCCGCCGACCAGGTTGGCGCGCAGCAGGATGCGGCCGCCGCGCGAGGCCAGGCGGCCGTAGACGTCGCCGTGCACGGTGATGCCCTCGCCTTCGATCGTGCGGTTTTCCTGCACCTCGCCGAATTCCTCGTAGTCGCCGGTCAGCTGCAGGTTGCCGGTGGTACGGGCGCTGACGCCGTCGCGGCTGACGATCTTGTCGCCGATCGACATCTGGCTGGTCTTGGCGTCCACCGCCAGGAAACCGGCGCGCTGCGCCACCAGGAATTCGCCGTCGCGCGCACGTTCGACTTTGGTACCGGCCCCGGCGTACGAGGCCAGGTCGGTATCGGCGCCGGGCGTGGCCGGCAGCCGGGTGCCGGACAGGTCGATGCCGTCGGTGCCGGCGCCGGCCGCGATCTTCTGCAGCAGGCGCACCCCGGCCTGGATCTGCGGGAAACGGTTCTGGAAGCTGTTCAGGTCGAGGCGGCCGTTGGCCAGCTGGCGCGGCGCATTGCTGCGGTGGATGTCGTCGGAGACCTCGACGATGCGGGCGTCGACGCCGGGCACCGGTTCGCGCCGCTGCGCGGCGACGATGCGGTCGGCTTTCGGGGAGGCGATGGCGGCGCGCACGGCGGCGGACTCGATGCCGAAGCGGATTCCCTTGAGCCAGAGGTCGGCGACGAATTCGTCGAAGTCGAGACGGGTCGGCTCGCCCGGCGCACCGGGCTGGTCAGGATTGGGCAGCCAGACCGGCTCGAAATAGTATTCGGCGCGTCCGCCACCGAGCTTGAGCGGACGGTACAGCGCGCGCCGCGCCGGCGCGAAGGGCCGGATGTCGGCGGCGATGCGGACCATGGCGGCAGTGCCGGCGCCTTCCTGTGCGCCGGCGCCGAACAGGACCTGCAGGAAGGCGGGGTAATCGAGACCGGCGAGCAGGCTGCCGCTGCGATAGAGGCCGTCGACGGCGTCGGCCAGCAACCTGGCCGCCACGGCGGGATCGGCATACACGCCATCGGCACGCTTGACGATGCAATGTTCAGGGGACACGGTAAGCTCCAGTCACACAGGCGGGGTTTGGGCCAGGACAGAAGCTTGGTAGCGTATCACGTTGCTGACGATAAATAAATATCGATCAACAACGTTGTTTTAAAGGAACGGTAGCGCCGGAGTAGCGCTGAAAACGGCCCGGGAAAGGCCGTGTGAAGGGGTGTCAGCGGCGGCGCTGGTACAGGTCCATGCCGGCTTCGTTGATCTGACGGCGCAGGTCGCGCCGCTCGTCCGGCGTCAGGCGGCCGCTGCCTCGGCGGCCGTCGTCGCGCGGTCCCTGGCCGTCCTGCTGCGCCTGCTGTTGCTGATACTGCTGCTGGGCGCGGCGCTGCTCTTCGTAGGCACGCATCTCGGCGTCGCGCTGGCCACGGTCTTGCTGAGGCAGCGAAAACCGCTCGCGCCCGCCCGACTGGTGCTGCTGGTCGTCTCGGCGGTCGCCGCCGTATTGCTGTGCGAACGCGGAGCCGGCGCCAAAGACCAGAGCGCATGCCAGCGCACCGCGAAGGGCGACGCGCGCAATGCGCACTGCCTTCGTTGCTGCCTGGTTGTCGATGAACGCGCTATTCATTGGTGTTCCTCTTCCGCGATGCCAATTTAAAAGTTAAGCTGTACTGCGTAAAACGATGGTGATAAGTCGTGATTCGATGAGGCCAGTTTATGTGTATTCCGCTGTGGGTATAAGCCCAATTGGGTAAAGTTTGTAACACAATGTAATGCCTCAACAGTAAGCCCTGTCCAGCTGGCCATATGAAGTTACCATAGCGACATTAATCTGACAAATCTTGACAGAATCATGAACGCCACAAGCCCGACTCCCGGTACCGCCAACAACGGCGGCCACGCCTCCAAGATCATGGTCGTCGACGACGACGTCCGCCTGCGCGACCTGCTGCGCCGCTACCTGACCGAACAAGGGTTCCAGGTCGTCACCGCCGAAAGCGCGCCGGCCATGAACAAGCTGTGGCTGCGCGAGCGCTACGACTTGCTGGTACTCGACCTGATGCTGCCCGGCGAAGACGGCCTGTCGATCTGCCGCCGCCTGCGCGGCGCCGGCGACCAGACCCCGATCATCATGCTGACCGCCAAGGGCGAAGACGTCGACCGCATCGTCGGCCTCGAGATGGGCGCCGACGATTACCTGCCCAAGCCGTTCAACCCGCGCGAACTGGTGGCACGCATCAACGCCGTCCTGCGCCGCAAGGGCCCCGACGAAATCCCGGGCGCGCCGAGCGAGACGCCGCAGACCTTCGAGTTCGGCGATTTCGTGCTCGACCTGGGCACGCGCACCCTCAAGAAGAACGGCGAGACCGTGCCGCTGACCACCGGCGAATTCTCGGTACTGAAGGTGTTCGCGCGCCATGCGCGCCAGCCGCTGTCGCGCGAAAAGCTGATGGAACTGGCGCGCGGCCGCGAATACGAAGTCTTCGACCGTTCGCTCGACGTCCAGATCTCGCGCCTGCGCAAGCTGATCGAACCCGATCCATCCAGCCCGCTGTACATCCAGACCGTCTGGGGCCTGGGCTACGTGTTCATTCCTGAAGGCCAGCCGCGCTAGTGTCGACGATGTTTGCCAACGGGCGCACCGAACGGCGCGCCGTACCGCGCCGCCTCGGCTGGATACGCAGCGGTCTGTTCTGGCGCACCTTCTTCCTGCTGTCCGTGCTGACCGCGCTGTCGATGGCGTCCTGGATCGGCATGCTCAGCGTGTTCCAGCGCGGCTCGCAGGCCGAGCAGACCGCCGAGCTGCTGGTGTCCGTGGTCACCATCACCAAGGCGGCGCTGACCCACTCGGCACCCGACCTGCGGCTTGAACTGCTGATGGAGCTGGTGTCGAACGAGGGCATCCGCGTGCTGACCCTGGAACCGACCGACCACGTGGAACCGCCGCCGGCCTGGCTATTGCCCGAGATCGCGGCGAGGGTGCGTGGCCGGCTGGGCCAGGACACGCGCTTCTCGCGCCGCGTGAACGACATGCCGGGTTTCTGGGTCAGCTTCGACATCGACGGTGACAAGTACTGGCTGATGCTGGAACGCGAGCGCATCGCCAGCCTGACCGGCGTCCAGTGGCTGGGCTGGGCCACCCTGGTCGGCGTGCTGTCGCTGGTGGGCGCGGCGTTGATCTCGAGCCTGGTCAACCTGCCGCTGGCGCGCCTGACCGCGGCGGCGCGCGCCATCGCCCAGGGCAAGCGCCCTGCCCCGCTGCCGGAAAAAGGGTCGAAGGAGATCGTCGAGGCCAACCGCAGCTTCAACCAGATGATCGACGACCTGCAGCAGCTGGAAAAGGACCGCGCGGTGATCCTGGCCGGCATCTCGCACGACCTGCGCACGCCGCTGGCGCGCATGCAGCTCGAACTCGAGATGGCCAACCTGTCGACCGAGGCCCGCGACGGCATGCAGTCGGACATCGCGCAGATGGACGCCATCATCGGCCAGTTCCTCGACTTCGCGCGCCCGACCGAAGCCGCGACCTTCGTGCCGATCAACCTGTCCGAGCTGCTCGAGGATTGCGCCCGCGAAGCGGCGCGCCTGCAGGACGTGCGCGTCAGCGCCGACATCGACGGCGACATCCACGTGCCGGCCAACTCGACCGACCTGCGCCGCGTGATCAACAACATCATCGAGAACGCCCGCCGCTACGGCAAGACGCCCGGCCAGGACGTTACCGAAATCGACATCGCCTGCCACGTCAAGCTCAGCGGCCACGGCCGGCGCGCCGTGGTCGAGATCAACGACCACGGCGTGGGCGTGCCGGAAGACCAGATCCAGCTGCTGCTGCGCCCCTTCACGCGGCTGGACAGTGCGCGCGGCCAGGCCAACGGCGCCGGCCTGGGCCTGGCCATCGTCGAGCGGGTGGTGACGCGCCACAATGCCGAGCTGTCGGTACGCAACCGCGACGGCGGCGGGCTGGTCATCGCCTTTTCCCTGCCTTTGGTCGCCTGAGGACCGCTATACTGTCGCCTTTCGTTTTTACAAAATGAAGGCGACAGACATGCTTGAAAACGCAACCCCACTCCAGTACGGCGACGTCGAACAGGCGGCCGCGCGCATCGAAGGCGCGGCCCACCGCACGCCGGTCCTGACCTCGCGCACCGCCGATGCCAAGGCAGGCGCCACGCTGTTCTTCAAGTGCGAGAACTTCCAGCGCATGGGAGCCTTCAAGTTCCGCGGCGCCTACAACGCCATCGCCAGGTTTACCGAGGAACAGCGCCGCGCCGGCGTGCTGACCTACTCGTCGGGCAACCACGCACAGGCGATCGCGCTGTCGGCGCGGCTGGCAGGCATCCGCGCCGCCATCATCATGCCGAACGACGCCCCGGCATTGAAGGTCGCCGCGACGAAGGAATACGGCGGCGAAGTGATCTTCTACGACCGCTACACCGAAAACCGTGAAGAGATCGGGCGCCGCCTCGCCCAGGAACGTGGCATGACCCTGATCCCGCCCTACGATCACCCGGACGTGATCGCCGGCCAGGGCACAGCGGCGAAGGAATTATTTGAAGAAGCCGGTGAACTCGACGTGCTGCTGGTACCGCTCGGCGGCGGCGGCCTGCTGGCCGGCTCGGCCCTGTCCGCGTCCGCGCTGTCGCCCAACTGTAAAGTGATCGGGGTCGAGCCGGAAGCCGGCAACGACGGCCAGCAATCGCTGCGCACCGGCCAGATCGTCGACATCGGCGTACCCCAGACCATCGCCGACGGCGCCCAGACCAGCCACCTGGGGCAGCACAACTTCGAAGTGATCCGGCGCCTGGTGGACGATATCGTCACCGTCAGCGATGACCAGCTGGTCGAGACCATGAAATTCTTTGCCGAGCGCATGAAGATGGTCGTCGAGCCGACCGGCTGCCTGGCCGCCGCGGCGGCGCTGCAGGGTGTTTATCCAGTCGCTGGCAAGAAGGTCGGCATCCTGATCAGCGGCGGCAACGTCGACCTGGCGCGCTTCGCCAAGCTGGTCGCCTGAGCGGCGTTAGGCGCCGCACAGTCGCGCTTGCCTCCTTGATCTAGAGTGATCGTGTCGTCAATAACTCTATCAAGGAGGCCAACATGAAACACCTGCTTCTTGCCGCCCTCGTGGCCGGCGCCTTCGGCAGCATCACCGTGCCGGCCGGCGCCCAGGTCGTCTACGTGGACACCCCACCCCCGCCGCCGCGCGCCGAACGCATGCCGGCCCCGCGCCACGGCTACGTCTGGTCACCCGGCCACTGGGAATGGCGCCGCGGCCACCATGTCTGGATGCCCGGCCAGTGGTATCGCGAACGCCCGGGTTACGTCTACCAGGCCCCGGCCTGGGTCCAGCGCGATGGTCGCTGGATGATGGAAGGCGGCCGCTGGGACCGCGGCGGCCGGCGCGACCGTGACGGCGACGGCGTGCCGAACCGTTACGATGCGCGGCCGAACAATCCGAACCGCAGCTAATTTTCCCGTACGACGCGCGGCCTCCATGTGCCGCGCACATGAACGCAGTCCTGTCGTGTGACGGACTGCGTTTTTCATTTCTGCTCCTCAAAAAAACCGCCTGTGCATCGCTGCGACAGGCGGGTAATCCAAGTTTTCACCTGGAGGAGACAGAGAGACGGGCAACACCCCTGCGCTGCCCTACCCGCCTCACATTGGGCCCAGTTCTTTTCCCACAAGTCCTTATCAGGGTTATGCATGACGCTTGAACGTGTCGGCCTAGTCGTACATCCTGTTTACGGGCTGTCGTACTCCCATGGATTCGGCGACGCCAGGCGGGCATGGCTGGCCGTTCGCATCATCGGTCGCGCTAGATACCCGATCACGGCCACCGCGTTTCGCTAGGTAGAGCTGGGCGTCGGCCAGGGCAACCAGTCTGGAAAACTCGAAGCTGCCGTCGACCGGCATCACCGCTACGCCGATACTGACCGTTGCGCCGGCAAGCAAGCCGGGATGCGCGCAGCTGGCCCAGTGAAATTCCTGCCTGGCGCGCTCGGCAAGCTGGATCAGCGATGCACCCGAGTGGCCATCGACGACGAAGCAGAACGCCTCACCTCCCCAACGGCATGGCATGACCTGCGGACTGCCGAGCGTGCGCATGACGTCTCCCATCGTCACTAGGACGCTGTCGCCGATGTCATGGCCATACCGATCGTTGAGTGCCTTGAAATGGTCGATATCGAGCAACAGGACGGCCAGCGACCCGATCGGCTGCCACGGCGCCAAGAGCGAGTTGGTGTGGACGCGAAGGCCACGGCGATTGAACAGTCCCGTCAGCGGATCATGGCCGGCAACGGCCTTCAACTCGCCGACCAGGCGAAGCAGGACTAGCAGGAAAAGTATCCAGTTGCCGATCAGGGCATTCGCCATCACGCCCAGCCAGGTGACGATATTGGCAAACAGCAGCAACCAACTGTGCATTGATGCGGTCGTCTGCCTCGATGTCAAAAAAAACGCCAGCCCGAAGGCTGGCGATAATCCAGGCGGGAGAAGCCCGGAGGAGACAGAGATAAAGCCAGCACATCACTGCATGGCTACGAAACAGAGATTGGGACAGCCAGGGCATCTACAAGTACCCTGCCGGGTTATCGATGGCGCGCCGATTGGTAGGCGCAGTCGTACGGCCTGTTTTTCTCTGTGGAGAACCCGCCCCGCTCCCGAAAAAGGGTGAGGCACCTAACAGACCATCCCGCCCTGGCGGCGCACGATGCAATTTCGATAAGGAGATTGCCATGAAGCGTACCGCCAGGTTGATAAGCATGATCGCCGCCGCCATGCTGGCGGCACCGGCCGCGATGGCCGGCGCCGACATCGTCAAATGCGTGGATGCGAGCGGCCACGTGACGCTGACCGACCAGCCCTGCGACGCCGGTACGGTGACGGTGCGGCTGGGACAGGAAGCGGCGCAGAATGCACAGCAGGCGACGCCGCGGCGCTACGTGCTGCCGGCCGTCGACCTGCGTCATGAAGCCTGGAAGCGGCCCGCCGTGGAGCGCCCGGCGCCGCTGTCGCGCGATGTCGCGACCCTGAAGGCGGCGCGCCAGACCCTGCTGATGCTGGATGCGAAGCCGGCGCTGGCTGGCCTGAACTGAGCGTCATTGCTTCAGCGTCAGTGCCGGTCCCAGCGCGGTGAATACTCGGGCAATGCCGGCTCGTTGGCCGGCGCGCCCAGCGTGCGCACCAGCTGCAGCACGTCTTCCGCCTTGATGAAGCTGGCCGACGAGCTGGCCGCCAGCAGTTTTTCCGGCGGCTGCGAGCGCGCGATCGCAAAGCCCTGGACGTAGTCGACGCCGATCTCGGCCAGCGTGCGGATCGTGGCCGCGTCCTCGGCCCACTCGGCGATCGTCTTCATGCCCAGGTTGGCGGCCAGGTTGACGATCGCCTCGACGATCGCGACATTGGCCGGATGGGCATTGATGTTGACGATGAAGTTGCCGTCGATTTTCAATACGTCGGCCGGCAGTTCCTTCAGGTAGGAGAACGAGGTGTAGCCGGCGCCGAAGTCGTCCAGTGCCACCTTGACGCCGAAGTTGCGCACCTGGTCGATGAAGCGGCGCGTGTTGTCGAGGTCATGCAGCGCCACGCTCTCGGTGATCTCCATGCACAGGCGCGACGCCACGTGCGTGTAGCGCGACAGTATTTCCAGCGTGTCCTGCACGAAGCGCTCGTCGTTGAGCGAGGCGCCGGACAGGTTCATGCAGACGAAGCGCGTGTTCTTCAGGCCCTCGACGTTGTCCTCGATCCAGCCGAGGGTCGTATTCAAGACCCAGCGGTCGATCACGCCGGCGCGGCCGCTCTTTTCGGCCGCGGCGATCAGCGGACCGGCCGGCGACACACGGCCATCAAGCTCGCGCATGCGCAGCAGCACCTCGAAGTTCAGCGATTCCATCGGTGCGCTCAGCGACATGATCGGCTGCATTTCCAGGAACATGCCTTCGGTGGCATTCGGGCCCGCCAGGCGCTCGACCAGGTTCAGCTCGGCCTCGCGTTCCTGGAAGGCGGTCGAGCCGCGCTTGTAGACCACCAGGCCGTCGCTGTGGCCATCCTTGGCTTCGCGGCAGGCACGGTCGGCGGTCGACACCGCATCCTTCATCGGCATCCCTGGCGCGACTTCGATCAGGCCGACCGAGCTGCGCACGTGGAAGGCCTTGTCGCCGACCCGGTACGGGGTGCCGCCGATGCGGTCGACGATGCCGCGGCAGATCAGGGTCGCCAGCGGCACCGCGGTGTCGGGCAGGACGATCACGAATTCGTCGCCGCCGACGCGGCCGATCTTCTGGCCGCCGCCCAGCATCATTTCGATCCGCTCGCACACCTGCTTCAGGACTTCGTCGCCGGCGGCGTGGCCGAACAGGTCATTGATCAGCTTGAACCGGTCGAGGTCGATGTAGGCGAGGCTCAGCGGCTTGCCGCCGGCGAGCGGCTGGACCGCGTCCTCGAACACTTTCTCGATGCCGCGCCGGTTGTAGACCTTGGTCAAGGCGTCGTTGTCGGCCATGAAGCGCAGCTGTTCGGTGGCTTTCACCTTTTCCGTCACGTCCTGCATCACCGCTTCGATGCGGCCGTGCGCCAGCGTGGCGCTGACCATGAAGCAGCGGTTGCCGTCGCGGCTGGTGACCTGCATCTCGGCGTCGCTCTGCATGTGCACCTGCTCGTGCAGCGCGACCCAGAAGCTCTCGGCGAAGAACTGTTTCCAGGCGGTGCGGCCGGGTGCGAACTTGCTGCCGTCGGCGACGTCGAGCATCTTCAGCATGGCCGGATTGGCGCTCAGGAAGTGGCCGTACATGTCGAGCGTGAACAGGCCGACCGGCATCGCCTCGTAGGCGTGCTGCAGCTTGTCCTGCGCTTCCAGGCGCTTCTCGGTCTCGACACGCATCTGCTCGGCCACGGCGAGCGCCGCCAGCATGCTCGAGGTCAGCGCCGCGGTCACGCTGTTGGCCACGCCGAGCAACTCGCGCACGCCCAGCGCCGCCGCGAACACCTCGGTCAGGCTGGACAGGAAAGTGACCGTGAACGAGGCCGCGAACCACATCGCCACGTGCGACTGCGAGCGCAGCATGACGTTGACCAGGCCCAGGATCATCAGCGACAGGCTGCCGGCCACGATAATCCACATCACCGGCAGGAAGCTGCCGTAGGGGAGCCAGATCGCGCACGGCAGCAGCGCCAGCACCAGCCACTGGACCACGCGCAGCAGCGGCGCGAAGCGGGTGCGCAACAGGTCGGCGCCGAACAGCGTCATGTAGAGAGTAAGGGTGGCGATCGCATACAGCGCCATGGTCAGTGCGCGGCTCGGCAGCAGCCACTCGACCGGCACCTGCTGGCCCAGCCACTGGGTGTCCCAGCCGGCCGACAGCGCCGCCACGCGCAGGTTCAGGATCAGCCAGCCCGCGAACTGCAGGTACAGCACCTGGCGGTTGATGACGGCAGTGACCAGGATGAACAGGCTCAGGACGATCATGCCGCCGTCCAGCAGGCCGGATTGGCGGTGGAACTGCTGGGTCGACAGCGCCAGCCGGTCGGCCGGCCATTGCAGCAGCGTCAGGTGGGCCGGGCCGGAAAAGCTGGCGCGGCACAGCACCTCACCGCGCGCCTTGGGCAGGCTCAGCGCAAAGCCCGCCTTGGCGTCGGTCAGGGCGCCATCGGCGCCGCCGCGGGTGGCGCTGCCCAGCATCTTCAGCGTTGCGACATCCCAGCAGCGCAGTGCGACCATGTGGCGCGACGGGAATTCGGCCGCATCGGGGATGCCGCCGAGCGCACGCGGATGGAAGGCGAACCAGACCGGCGCCTCTGCCAGGTGGGTGTCGTAGGCATCGACCGGATGCGACTGCGCCAGTTCGCGCAGCGCAGCCGACGGGGTGAAGGTGGCGCCGTGGTCGGCAACAGCGCGGAAGCTCAGCGGCTGGCCGCCGCCGCCGGTGAAATGGCTGTTCCACAGCATCAGCACCAGCACCGACGCCAGCGCCACCCCGGCCGGCACGCAATACACCGACAACAGGCGCATCGTGGTTTCGATGCCCCGGTGGATCGCCATCAGGAGCATCGGCTTGTGCGTGGTTGGGGACGGCTGGAAGGGCTGGAACATGGGTATCGATCAGGCTGTCAGGCGCCGGCGAACCGCCGGGAGCATCGACCTGAAGGATACAGCCTCACAATAATTCCGTCATGCAATATATTGCCGTCAGGCCATAACGAAGCTTGGAACCCGTTCCATAACTGCATTTGGACGCGCCGCCGGCACGATCTTGTGGCGTGGCCGCAACTCGCCGATCTGGATGTCCGGGTGGTTGGTGTGGAACACGTACTTCATCAGCGGGTGGCGCGCTTCGCTCCAGCGCGCTTCCGCGGTAGCGACTTCGAAGGACATCACACGGTGCGGAATGTTGCCGACGTGGCGCAGCGGGATCCGCTCACCCGGTCCGAACACGTCGCTGAACAACAGCTGTTCGTACTGGCGGTCGATCGGCGCGCGGCCGGTGGCGATCGCGTACTCGGTGCCGCTCAGCTCCCAGTACTGGAAGAAGGCTTTCATCAGCGCGACCTTGACCACGTGGCCGATGCGGCCGTCGGACACGCCCAGGCGCGTGACTTCGGCCAGGCGGCGCCCCTGCAGCCAGTCCGGCAGTTCGATCGATTGCTCGAGGTGCAGCGGACGGTAGGCGTTGGTCTGGATGCGCGCGGTGCCGAGCGCCGTGCCATCCAGCTTCGATTCGGCCAGCAGCACGATGACGTCGTCTTCATAATCGCAGGCTTCGGGTGCGGCAAGGGTGCGCGCGAATTCCGGCACATGGCGCGCGTAGGCGGCATGGCGGATGCCGATCGCCTTCCGCAGGCTGTCTTCGGTATCGACCCGGCGAATCGTGAACGGCAGGCGCTCCGTGGGCAGGGACGACAGAATGTGTGCGGTGCTCATTTCCATGGCGGGGCAGTCCTTGAATAAGATGACAACAGAGAAGTGTGTTGATAATTATCAACCTTTCAAATAAATCCTAAAGGTCGAAAAGACATCCCTTTTGCCTTCTATTCAACGAACTGCACGCTACTGCACCGCTTCGGTGCGCATCAGCCCATGAAACGCGCCGTTCCGGACACCCGGATCGAACTGCCGGGCAGCGCGCCGATATCGGCATGCAAGCGCGAGCGCATGCCCATGTCCTCGCCCTGCACCACGTCGATGGCGCCGCCGTGCGGCCAGCCGATATCGCGCAGGTAGCCGGCCAGCGCGGCGGTGCCGGCGCCGGTGGCCGGGTCTTCATACACGCCGCCGATCGCGAACGGATTGCGGGTGTGGAACAGGCGCGCCGTTTCGGCCCAGGCCAGCACGATCGTGGTCAGCCCGTAGGCCGCCATCAGCGCGCGGCCGGCCTCGAGGTCGTAGCGCATCGCGGCCAGCTTGGCGCGGCTGGCCAGCGCCAGCACCAGGTGGTCGGCGCCAGCGTGCGCGAAGCCGGGCGCGATGCGCGGGTCGAGATCGGCTTCGCCATAGCCGAACAGCGCCAGCGCGGCCTGCACCAATGCCGGATCGGCGGCGCGGCTGAAGGTGGGCGGCGATTGCAGCGCCGCGCTCACCAGGCCACCCGCGCCGCGCCGCCCCTCGACCGTGATCGCGGCCGCGTTCAGGGTCAAGGCATACACGCCATCGCCGTGGGCGCCGGCCAGCGCCGCGCCCAGCGCGATGGTGGCGTGGCCGCAGAACGGCACCTCGGACGCGGGCGAAAAGTAGCGCACGCGCCAGCCGCCGTCGCTTGGCGCGGCGAAGGCGGTTTCGGAAAAGCCGACGTCGTGCGCCAGGCGCTGCATGACGTCCGCCGGCGGCAAGGCGGCGCCGGTCCAGACGCCGGCCGGGTTGCCCCCTACGGCGCCATCGGAAAAGGCGGCGATGCGCAGGATCGGATCTTGATGTTCAGTCACGCTGGACTCCTCGACAATAGTAATAGAAAAACATGCTCAGAAACCCGGCGGGCGCTCGCCCGCCACGCCGGCTTCCTTTTCCAGCGCCAGGCCGACCCGGGCGATGGTGCCTTCGTCGAACAGGCGGCCGATCAGGGTCACGCCATGCGGCACGCGGCGCGGCGGCGAGAAGGTTGGCAGCGGCTGGGCCGGATTCGGCGCCCAGTCGCTGCGCGCCTGCCCCACTTCCACGCTGCCGGTGCGCAGCGTCAGCGACGGGTGGCCGGTGTTGTTCGAGATGGTCAGCATCTCGTCGCGCAGCGACGGCACCAGCAGCAAATCGACCTGCCGGAAGATGCGCGCCATCTCCAGCGCCACCTTGCGCCGCAGGCGGTCGGCCTGCACGAAGTCCACCGCCGACAGGAAGCGCGCCTCGCGGAACAGGTTGGGCCAGGCATCCGGCACCTGCGCCTTCAGCTGGTCGACGCGGCCGTCCAGCGTGATCTCTTCAAAGGCGGCGGCGGCTTCGGCGAACAGCACGGTGTTCAGGGATTGATACGGCCAGTCAGGCAGCGTCACCGGCACCGGGCTCAATCCGAGACGCTCCATGGTCTCCAGCGCGGCGCGGTCGACGTCGGTGGCCGGGGCTTCCTTCATCCAGTCGGCGAAGTAGCCGACCTTCAGGCCCTTGACGCCGGCGCCGGCGTCGAAATCGAGTGGCGCCGGCACGCCGGCGACGTCGCCCGCGTCCGTGCCCGAAATCGCCTGCAGCACCAGCATCGCATCCTCGACGCTGCGCGTCATCGGCCCCAGCTTGTCGAGCGACCAGCACAGCGTCATGGCGCCGGTGCGCGGCACCCGGCCGTAGGTCGGGCGCAGGCCGGTCACGCCGCAGCGCATCGCCGGGCTGATGATGCTGCCGCCGGTCTCGCTGCCGATCGAGAACGCCACCAGCGCGGCGGCGGTGGCGGCACCCGGACCTGCACTCGATCCGGACGCGCCCTCGTCAAGCAGCCACGGATTCATGGTCTGGCCGCCGAACCAGATGTCGTTCAGGGCCAGCGCCCCGAGGCTCAGCTTGGCGACCAGCACGGCGCCGGCCGCGTTCAGCTTCGCCACCACGGCCGCATCCTGCTGCGGCACGCGGTCGCGGTAGAACTCGGCGCCCCAGGTGGTGCGGATGCCGGCGGTGTCCAGCAGGTCCTTCACGCCGTAGGGAATGCCGTGCAGCGGGCCGCGGTACTTGCCGGCGGCGATCTCGCGGTCGGCCTGGCGCGCCTGCGCCAGCGCGTGGTCGTCAAGCAGCGTGATCACGCTGCGCAGCTTGGGGTCGAGGCGCTTGATGCGCTCGATGTAGATGCGGGTCAGGCGCTCGGACGTGATGGCACGGGTCTCGACCCAGCGCGCCAGCTTCGTCACCGGGGAATGGGCGATGTCGTCGTCGCGCGCCGGCAGCGGGCCGGGGTTGACGCGGCTGCGCACGAAGCGTCCGGTTTTATTGATGCCTGCGCCGCTGCCGCCGGCGGCATCGAGCGGCTTCCACACCGTGGCCGGGGCCAGGTCCGGCGCCAGCGCCACCTTGCGCGGCCCGGTGCGCCGTTCCACCGTGGATGCCAGCGACACGCGCCAGCTGCCCGCCATCATCGCGCGCTGCGCCGGCGTGTTCGTCACCTGCATCAGCTTCTCGGCTTCGGCGAAGGTGGCCGGCGTGACGGCCGGGCCGAAGCCGGGGGTGGCGCCGAAGGTCGGCGGTGCCCCCGTGGTACTCGCAGGTGTTGCCGGCGCAGGCGTGGCGCCGTCTTGCGGCAGCGGTTCGGCACGGACGGCTTCGGCCACGGCCAGCAGGCCGAGCGGGGCGTTGATCAGGAATTGGCGGCGTTGTTTCATGGACCCTCGGTGGTGATCGATAAATGGATGGCGCGATTGCAACCCGACGATCCTACCGTAGCGCCGTGATCGAAACAACATCGGGGCTGGCGCGCCGCCGCCGGGCGCGCCCGCCTCATCGTGCGCGCTCAGCCGCCGCGGCGCCCCGCTCCGGGACGCGCGACCTGGTCGAGCTCGTCGTAATGGCGGAAGATGCCCTCCTCGTTGAAAGGCAGGCGCCGTTTCGACGCCAGGTAGGCCGCGATGCGCGGCCGCTGCGCCACCCGGTCGTGCAGGGCGCTCAGCAGCGGATAGCCGGCGTCGATCCGCGCCAGCGCCTGCGGGAAGGCGTAGCGCAGGCCCGCCACCAGCTGGAATAGCGACAGGTCGGCATAGGTCACGCGCGCGCCCAGCAAATAATCCTTCGGTTCGGGGCGGCCCAGGATGCCTTCGAACCAGTCGAAGAATTTGGGGATGCGGGTCTCGATGAAATCGGCCGCGCGGCGCTTGGCTTCCGGGCGCTGGTCTTCGTAATACAGCGAGGTCGCGATCGGGTGGTGGGTGTCGTGGGCCTCGGCCACCAGGTCGGCGATGGTCAGCTGGATCTGGTTGACCCACAGCCGGCCCTGCTCGTCCTCCGGCGCCAGCCCGTGGCGCTGCCCCAGGAACAGCAGGATGTTGGCGGCCTGGCCGATCAACAGCTCGCCCGCCTTCAGGAAAGGCGGTGCGAAGGACGGGTGGTCGGAGCCGTCCATGGCCGCCATCATGCGCGCCATGCCGCCCGGTTCGCGCGCCACGTCGACATAGGGGACACCGGCCTCCTCCAGTGCCAGGCGCACGAATTCCCCGCGTCCCTGGATCGTGGGCCAGTAAAAAAGTTCATACGCCATCGCTGCCTCCTCGTGTTGTTCGGTCTGACTCAATTATTGAGCATGATTCCGAATGTTCGGCGCGGCAATCGTGCTAGTCTTCGGCTTGGCAACGACGCCTGACAAAAAATTAATAACAAGAGACATGTCCACAACAAACATTACGCACGGAATCCACCATCGATGGTGCCGATCTTGACCTGCTGAACGCATTGTTTCCGTTGAGCAATCTCACCGTGGCCACGCCACCGGTGCGACAAGATAAACACACCCGATAACGAAAGCGATTCCGGAGCGCCCATGATTTTCGCTCATCTCATCAAGGGTTGGATGGCCCACCGCCGCGAGGCCGGCCTTGCCTCCTGGCTGCTGTGCATCGCGCGCAGCGCACGCGTACTGGCCTATTACCGCGACCACCGCGACCTGTGCCGGCTCGGCGTCTACCGCCGCCACGTGGCCGGTGCGTCCAACCACGACCCCTTTCACCATCTCAGCCACCGCGACTACCTGATCAAGGGCTTGGCGCCGCGCCGCCGCGTGCAGGCCGTGCTGAGCCATTACCGCTTCGAGGAAACCACCTTCAACGACGCCTACCTGCAGGCCGTGTACGGTGCGCGCGGCCTGCCGCTGTGGCAGCACGAGGCCGAGGTGGATGGCCAGCTGAGCAGCTTCATGATCCAGCTCGAGATGGCCTCGCGCAGCAATGCCGAGGGCGACCTCACCGTGGCCCTGGTGGCCGACGGCCGGTGCCTGCACCGCCTGTCCTTCAGCTGGCTCGACGGCCAGATGGTCGGGCTGGACATGCCGGTGGTGCCCTTCATCGCCCGCAACCAGGGACGCTGGGCCGATTCCGGTGCCGCTTTCGACGCCTTCGAGCGCGTGTTCCCCAACAACTCGCCCAGCTTCTTCTGCTTTGCCGCGATGCAGGGCATCGCCATGGCGCTCGGCATGGACAAGGTGATGGCGATCCGCAGCGACGCCCACATCGCCTACGACCCGGACCCGGACAAGCACTTCGCCAACGCCTACGACGGCTTCTGGAAGATCCTCGGCGGCGTCGAGGCCGGCAGCGGCTACGTCATCGGCCTGCCCTTCTACGTCAAGCCGCTGGCCGACATGCCGTCCAAGCACCGCAAGCGCGCGGCCCAGCGCCGCGAGCACTGGCGCGTGATCGGCGATGCGGCGCGCGCCACGCTGCAGCGCCACCTGCTGCATGCGCGCGTGCACGTCGAGCATCCGGCGCCGGTGCTGGAAACGGCGTAGGAACCAATTCGCCGCGCCGGCGTCTATCGACTTAAGCACATTGACATAAATACCAAAGCGGCGCACACTCGCGCCTTCGCTAGGGGTCCTGGAAGTTCGCTTCCGGGTGAGAGATACCCTTCGTACCTGATCTGGATAATGCCAGCGAAGGAAAGCGCAACGCAGTTCCCACCTTGTTTGCCCTTCCCCCGTTGGCTCCGGCTTTTGATAAAGCAGCGCAGCCGGACGGCGCGCGAAACGAGCAAACACATGAACCATCCACTGAAGCATTCGATCCTGGCCTGCGCTTTGATGCAGGCCTTTGCCGTGTCTGCACAAACTGCGGCGCAAACTGCGGCCCAAACCACGGCCCAGGCCGACGCCGGCCAGCCGGTCAACGAAGTCGTCGTCACCGGTAACCGTTTCATCGCCCTCGACCGCGCCAGCGTCGGCGGCTTCGGCGAAGCCTCGCTGTTCGAGACCCCGGCTTCGATCATCTCGATCGGCCGCACCCAGATGCAGGACCTGTCGATCCGCTCGACCACCGAAGCCGTGCGCTTCGACGCCTCGGTCAGCGACGCCTACAACGCGGTCGGCTACGCCGAACAGTTCTCGATCCGCGGCTTCACGCTCGACAACAACTACAGCTACCGCAAGGACGGCTTCGCGATCCCGGGCGACACCCAGATCCCGATCGAGAACAAGGAACGCATCGAGATCCTGAAGGGCCTGGCCGGCCTCACCGCCGGCATCGCCGCCCCGGGCGGCATCGTCAACTACGTCACCAAGCGCCCCACCGACAAGCCATTGCGCTCGGCCACGGTGGAGGTCAGCGAGCGCGGCACGCTGTACGGCAGCGCCGACATCGGCGGCCGCTTCGAGGACCGCCGTTTCGGCTACCGCATCAACGCCGCCGCCGCCGACCTGCATCCCTACGTGCGCGGCGCCAACGGCGACCGCCAGTTCGTTTCCGGGGCCTTCGACTGGCAGATCACCCCGGATGCGCTGCTGCAGCTGGACATGGATTACCAGCGCAAGTCGCAGATCACGGCGCCCGGCTACCAGCTGATCCGCGGCGAAGTGCTGCCGACCAACGTCTCCGCCAAGACGCTGCTGAACGACCAGCCCTGGACCAGGCCGGTCGAGACGCGCGACACCAACCTCGGCCTGCGCTTCGAAGTCAAGCTGGCGCCGGGCTGGACCGCCACCGCCTCGGCCAACAAGCACTGGTTCAAGCGCGACGACTACACCGCCTTCCCCTACGGCTGCAGCAACGAGGGCGACGGCTACTACCCGGGCTACTGCTCGAACGGCGACTACGACGTGTACGACTACCAGAGCGTGGGCGAACGCAAGAGCCCGTGGGGCGTGCAGGCCATGGTCCAGGGCAAGTTCGCCACCGGCACGCTGCGCCATGCGCTGACCGTCGGCGCTTCGTACAACGAGCGCCACGACAGCTTCGGCGACTACGTCTACGAACTGGTCGGCTCCAGCAACATCTGGACGCCGCGCGTGACGCCGCAGGCCGATCCCTCGAAATTCAGCCCGGGCCCGGTGTCCGAGCGCCGCAGCGACCAGGAAAGCGCGCTGTTCGCCCAGGACATCGTGACCCTGGGCCAGGGTTTCACCCTGCACGGCGGCCTGCGCCACGTGCAGATCAAGCGCAGCGAGTTCGACGAGGACATCGGCGACAAAGGCGACTACGTCCATGCCGACAACAGCTTCACGCTGCCGAGCGTGGCCCTGGTCTACCGCATCAACCGCGACTGGAATGCCTACGGTTCGTTCAGCCATGGCCTGCAGCACGGCGGCATTGCGCCCATGATGACCAGTAATCAATACCAGGTGCTGCCGCCGGCCCGTTCGCGCCAGGCCGAATTCGGCCTCAAGGGCGCACTGTCGAACGGCCTGAATTTGTCGGCCGCGTTGTTCCAGATCCGCCAGGGCCTCGAATACGAAGATCCGTTCCAGACCTTTACCGTGATCGTGGACGGCGAGCCGAAGGAGCTGCATCCCTTCGTGCGCGGCGGGCGCGAGACCCATCGCGGCCTCGAGGTCTCGGCCGATGGCCGGACCGGCGCCTTTGACTATGGCGTGTCGCTGATGGCGCTGAACACGCGCCAGGACGGCACCGGCCAGGCCGGCATCGACGGCAAGCGCGTCACCGACGTCCCGGCCTTCAAGTCGACCGCGTGGCTGCAATACGCGGTGCCGGCGGTGCCGGGCCTGAAGGTGGACGGCATCTGGCAGTACGCCGGCAAGAAGGCCTTCGACGTCCAGAACACCGTGTTCGTGCCGGACTACCACGTGTTCGGCGCCGGCGCCTCGTACGGGCTGAAGCTGGGCGCGACCCAGGTGACCGTGCGCGCGCGCGTGGACAACCTGTTCGACAAGTTCTACTGGCGCGACGTGACGCCGTCGCTGGGCGGCTACCTGCTGGCCGGGGCGCCGCGGACGTTCAGGTTGTCGGCGCAGTTTGATTTGTAAGTTGCAGGCGGTACGCGGACAGCTTCTCTTCCGCTACCCCGCCGCCGTCGCCCCTGCGAAGGCAGGGGCCCAAGTTCTGCATGCGATACCGGGGAGCCGGCAAGATTGGGCCCCTGCCTCCGCAGGGGCGACGTGCAAGCTTACTCTGCACGGACCTGAGTAAGCAGGCCTTCAACTTTCGCCACCCGCTCTTCCAACTCCCCCTCCACCAGCACATACGGTATCCCCCGCGCCACCAGCACCGCCACCAGCTGCGCATGCACCCGCTGCCGCACTTCGTCCGAATCGCGCATCAGCCCATCCGGCACCCACGGCAGGTCCGGCGCCGCCACCAGCGTCAGCGCGTAGTCGTGCGCCGCTTCCAGCGCCAGCAGCGCGGGCGGGACGCGGCCCCAGTAGATGCGGCTGTAGACCGCCGTCATCAGCGGCGTGGTGTCGCAGAACAGGAAACCGCGCGCGGCCGGCTGTGCCGCCATCGCATCCTCGCGCGCCAGCTGGGTACGCGCGATGCCGGGCTGGTCGTCTTCATGCGGCACGCGGCCGTGCACGTCGACGAACTCGCGCAGGTACTCCGGCACCCACAGCGTGCCGTAACGGCGCGCCAGCGCGCCGGCCAGGGTCGACTTGCCGGTCGATTCGGCGCCGAGGATGGCGATGCGTCGCGGCGCGGCCGGCGCCGTCATTGCACGCCCTCGCGCGCCGCCCTGCGCCAGGTGCGCAGGCCGATCGCGGCCATCGCCACGAACAGCGCGTACAGCACGGCCGTCAGGTACAGCTGCTTGTGCACGTACAGGCCGACGTAGATGACGTCGACCACGATCCAGACGTGCCAGTTCTCGACCTTCTTGCGCGCCGTGAGCAACGTGCCGAGCAGGCTGCCGGCGGTCAGGAAGGCGTCCGTGCCCGGCACGTCGGTGTCGGTGACATGGCTCAGGAAGGCCCACAGCAGCAGGTAGCCGAGCGCCCAGCCGGCCAGGGCCCGGGTCCAGCCTGCGCGGTCCAGGCGCGTGACCACCAATGGCGCGCCGGCGTCGGCGTCGACGCTGCTGCGCCCGCCTTTCAGCCACTGGGTCCAGCCCCACAGCGAGGCTGCGATGAACACGCCCTGCAGGCCGGCGTCGCCGTACAGGCGCGCATCGAAGAACACGATGCCGTACATGGCCGACGAGACGATCGCGAACAGCCAGGCCCAGTGCAGGCGGCGGATGTTCAGCAGCACCGTCGCGATCGACAGGACGAAGGAAATCAGTTCCAGCGGCGTGGTCTTGAATCCAAGGATGAGGAGGCTGTCGTTCATGCGGGCGCCGTATCGGATGGGTCAGCGATTATCCGAGCTGCGGCGGCTTTATGCAAGGCGCCGCTGCGCGCGCCCCTGTCCGCTTACGGACACCCTTGCCCGGCACCGGGCAGCGCAGACCGCGCAAACCCGCCGTTTCACGGGGGGAGACGGCCTGGCACGCCGCTTGCAGTACAGGAAGCATAGCCACTTCGACGTACCGCCCCATGGACCAAGCCATCCCGATCGAGACCCTGCGCCGCCGCCGTCTGCACCACCTCGCCGGCGCCGCCTGCGTGTTCGCGTTTCTTTGCGCCGGCGCCTGGGGCCTGAACCGCGTGCTGCGCCCGAGCGTGGATGCGGGCGCGATCGTGGTGTCCGAAGCTAGGTACGGCGACGTCGACAACACGATCAACGCCGCCGGCGTGGTCATCCCGGTGCACGAGGAAGTGGTGGCCAGCCCGGGCGCGAGCCGGGTCGCGCGCGTGCACGCCAAACCGGGCCAGCAGGTGCGCCAGGGCGACCTGCTGCTCGAACTCGACGACCGCGCGATCCGGCTGGCACTGGAAGCCCTGAAGGAACAGCTGGCGCAGCAGGACAACCGCGTCGCCACCCTCGGCGTCGAGATGGACCAGAAACTGAAGCAGACCAGAAGCAGCATCGAGCTGCTGGAAATCGACCTGCAGGCGGCGCGCGTGCGCCACGAGCGCAACCAGAAGCTGCGCGCCAGCGGCCTGGTCTCCGGCGAAGACCTGCTCACCGCGGAGCTGAACGTCAACCGCACCGAGATCCAGCTGCGCCAGCAGCGCGAACTGGTGGACGACACGCGCCGTGCCACCGCCGGCGCCGTCGCCGCGGCCAAGCTGCAGCAGGCCATCCTGCACAAGCAGATCGCGCAGCAGGAGCAGCTGCTGGCCCAGACCCGGGTGTGCGCGCCCTTCGCCGGCATGCTGACCTGGGTACTCGAGGAAGAAGGCGCCAGCGTCGCCGCCGGCCAGCTGGTGGCGCGGGTCTCGGAATTGAACAACTACCGGGTCGAAGCCAGTTTGTCGGACTTCCACGCGCGCCTGCTGGCGGCCGGCCAGCCGGTGCGCGTCGAGCAGAACGGCGAGATCCTGGCCGGCACCGTGCACACCATCCTCCCCGAAATCCAGAACGGCAGCATCAAGCTGCTGGTCGACCTGGCCAGCCCGCGCAACCCGAACCTGCGCAACAAGATGCGGGTCGACGTCAACGTCGTCACCGCGCACCGCGCGCAGGTCCTGGTGCTCGACAACGGCGCCGCCTTCAACGGCCGCGGGCGCCAGCCGGCCTTTGCGGTGCAGGACGGCGTGGCGCGCAAGACCACGCTGGAACTCGGCGCCAGCGACGGCAAGGTCATCGAAGTGGCGGCCGGGGCCCGGCCGGGGGACCGCTTCATCGTATCCGACACGGGTGCCTTCAAGGACCTGGACAGCATCCGCATAACCAACTAGGAGATTCACATGATCAGATTGAACCAGGTCAGCAAGACCTACCGCACCGACAAGGTGGAGACGCTGGCCCTGAAGGACATCGACCTGCAGGTCGCGCGCGGCGAATTCGTCGCCATGATGGGGCCGAGCGGCTGCGGCAAGAGCACGCTGCTGAACCTCATCGGCCTGCTCGACCGGCCGGGCCAGGGCAGCATCGAGATCGACGGCGTCGCCATCACCCGCTACCGCGACCGCCAGCTGGCCAAGCTGCGCAACCAGACCTTCGGCTTCATCTTCCAGAGCTTCCACCTGATCCCGGACCTGCGCGTGATCGACAACGTCGAGCTGCCCCTGCTCTACCGCAGCGGCAGCGATGGAAAAAGCAGCGAGCGCCGCCGGCTGGCGCGCGAAGCGCTGGAACGGGTGGGACTCTCCGCGCGCATGGACCACTACCCGAACCAGCTGTCGGGAGGCCAGCAGCAGCGGGTGGCGATCGCGCGCGCCATCGTCGGCCGGCCGCAGGTACTGCTGGCCGACGAGCCGACCGGTAACCTGGACAGCAAGATGGGCGCCGAGGTGATGGACATCCTGCTCAAGCTGAATGCCGAGGGCACGACGGTGGTGATGGTCACCCACGACGAGCAGGAAGCGCGCCGCGTGAATCGCATCGTGCGCGTGTTCGACGGACAGCTCGTCGATGGATCCGTCACCCGGCCGGAGCCCCTCCATGCTGCGTAACTACCTGCTCACCGCCTACAAGGTCTTCATGCGCCGCAAGCTGTTCACGGCAATCAACCTGGCCTGCATCGTGCTCACGCTGGTGGTGCTGATGGTGATCACGGCGCTGCTGGAGACCGCGTTCTTCCCCTCCGGCGTCGAAGGCAGGAGCGCGCGCATGCTGCAGGTGTACGGCATCCGCAGCGAGGGCGCCAAGAGCGAGACCTGGCGCACCACCCTGATGGGCTACAAGGCGATCGAGCAAGCCTTGAAACCGCTGGGTCGCGATCCTAATTCGGGCGTGGAACGCATGTCCGCCTTCACGGTGCCGGCCTCGGTATCGGTCTACCAGGGCGACCGCGTCAGCGAACTCGATCTGCGGCGCGTCGACGCCGATTACTGGAAGATCCTCGACTTCAAGCTGCTGGCCGGGCGCCTGCCGGACGCCGGCGACGAAAAGGCCGGGCGCATGGTGGCGGTGATCAACGCCAGCACCGCGCGCAGGCTGTTCGGCACGGCCGGCGCAGTCGGCCACGCGGTTGGCCAGATGATTGCCGCCAGTGGCCAGCAGTTCCAGGTCATCGGTGTGGTCGAGGATGCGCTCCAGATCAATGCCTATGCCGATATGTGGGCGCCGCTCACCACCTTCCCCTCGAGCGACTACCGCAACGAGATCACCGGCAACTTCGCCGCGATGCTGCTGGCGCGCGACCCGGCCGACCTGCCGCGCATCCGCCAGGCGGTCGAGCGCGCCGCGAAGGCCTTCGTGACGGAAGACCCGCATGTCTATTCCATCACCCAGTTCTGGGCCGACAGCAAGCTCGATGTGTTCGCGCGCGCCCTGCTGAGCAACCAGGGCGTGGCCGACTCCGGCGCCGGCCAACTGCTCGCGACGATCGGCGGCGGCATGCTGGTATTCATGCTGCTGCCGGCACTCAACCTGGTCAACCTGAACACCGGCCGCATCCTCGAGCGCAGCGCCGAGATCGGCGTGCGCAAGGCCTTCGGCGCCACCAGCCTGCAGCTGGTCGGCCAGCTGGTGGTCGAGAACGTGCTGCTGTGCCTCGTGGGCGGCCTGCTCGGCCTGGCCTGCACCCGCCTCGCGCTGTGGTGGCTGGAAGCCTCGCAACTGATCCCTTACCTCGAAGTCCACCTGAATGCCACCGTGTTCGGCTGCGGCATGCTGCTGGCCTTTATCTTCGGCCTGCTCTCCGGCGTGATCCCCGCCTGGAAGATGTCGCGCCTCGACCCCGTCCACGCCCTGAAAGGAGCCGCATGATGCTGCGCCACCTGTTGAAACTGACCTGGAAACGCAAGTCCAGGCACCTGATGCTGAGCCTCGAGATCCTGCTCGCCTTCGCCGTCGTGTTCGGCATCGCCGCCTTTGCGCTGCGTTACTGGCAGCTGTACCGCGAGCCGGCCGGCTTCGACGTCACCGACGTCTGGTCGGTGGCCATCGTCGCCGGCGACAGCAAGTCGTCCGCGATCCCGGCCGAGGTCTACGACACGCTGCGCCGCAACCTCAAGGCGCTGCCGGCAGTGCGCGAAGTCGGCTTTGCCTCGTACTCGCCCTACACCAACTCGACCTGGACCACCACCTACAAGTCGCCGCAGACCGGCGCGGAGGTAGCCACCAACATCATGGAAGCCAGCGACGGCATGGCCGCAGCGCTCGACATCCCGGTGGTGCGCGGGCGCTGGTTTTCCGCCGCCGACGAAGGTTCCCCGGTCGTGCCGGCGGTCATGAACCGGCGCCTGGCGGCGGCCATGTTCCCGGGCCAGGAAGCGCTCGGCCGCGAGTTCGTCGACAAGGACAGCAAGCGCACGATCAGGGTGGTCGGCATCGTCGACGAATTCCGCCACCGCAGCCCGCTGATGGTCCCGGTGAATTTCATCATGACCCGCTTCGCGCCGCGCGCCAGCGAGTCGCGCGTGCGCACCATCGTGTTGAAGGTCGCGCCGGGCACGCCGCGCAGCTTCGAGGCCCGCCTGAACCGGCAACTGAAGGGGGTGCGCAACGACTGGTCGTACACGATCGCACCGCTGGCGGCCATGCGCGCTTCGCAGATGAAGGAGCTCCTGATCCCGCTGGCGGTGCTCGGCGTAATCGCCGCCTTCATGCTGGCCATGGTGGCGTTCGGCCTGTTCGGGGTCCTGTGGCAGAACACCGCGCGCCGCATTCCCGAGATCGGCCTGCGCCGCGCGATCGGCGCGCGCGCCGCCGACATCTACCGCCAGATCGTCGCCGAGCAGCTGCTGCTCAGTTCCATCGCCATCGTGCTCGGCCTGGTGTTGCTGGTGCAGCTGCCGCTCACCGGCGCGCTGGGCCAGATGATGAACTGGCCGGTGTTCCTGGGGGCCGCCGGGCTGTCGATGGCCGTGATCTATCTGCTATCCTTGCTGTGTTCCCTGTACCCGGGCTGGCGCGCGAGCCGTCTCAGCCCGGCCGAAGCACTGCACCACGAATAAGACGCACTTCGAGATTGAATACCGTTCATATGGAATCCAGGCGCAGGCAGCGCGTGCTGGTGGTCGACGACGACAGCGCCGTCCAGGTGTCGCTCGCGCTGCTGCTCAAGCAGGCCGGCTTCGATGCGCGCTGCGCCGACGACCCGCGCCAGGCGCTGCAGCTGCTCGAGGACGGCCCGTTCGACCTGGTTTTGCAGGACATGAATTTTTCGCTGCAGACCAGTGGCGAGGAAGGCCTGGCGCTGCTGGCGCGCATCAAGGAACGCCATCCGGCGCTGCCGGTACTCCTGATGACGGCCTGGGGCTCGATCGCGCTGGCGGTGCGCGGCGTCAAGGCCGGCGCCGCCAACTTCTTCACCAAGCCCTGGGACAACGGCCAGCTGGTGGCGCTGGTGGAGGCGACGCTGCAGGTGGCACCACCGCCGGCGGCGCAGTCGACCCGGCAGGCGCTCGACGCCCGCTTCGACTTCGGCGCCATCGTCGGCGAGCATCCGAAACTGCTCAAGGTGCTGGAGACCATCGGCCAGGTCGCGCGCACGCGCGCGCCGGTGCTGATCCTCGGCGAGAGCGGCACCGGCAAGGAACTGGTGGCCGATGCCATCCACCGCAACAGTCCGCGCGCGGCCCAGCCCATCGTCAAGATCAACATGGGGGCGATCACGTCTTCACTGTTCGAGAGCGAGATGTTCGGCCACGTGCGCGGCGCCTTCACCGATGCCCGCAGCGACCGCAAGGGCCACGTCGCCGCGGCCTCCGGCGGCACCCTGTTCCTCGACGAGATCGGCGAATTGCAGCGCGGCGACCAGGTGAAGCTGCTGCGCGTGCTGCAGGACCAGCGCTACCAGCCGGTCGGCGCCAGCGCTACGTCCCAGGCCGACCTGCGCGTGGTCTCGGCCACCAACCGCGAACTGGCGGAACTGGTGGCCGGCGGCGACTTCCGCGAAGACCTGTTCTACCGCCTGAACCTGATCACCATCCGCCTGCCTGCCCTGCGCGAACGGCGCAGCGACATCCCGCTGCTGGCGCGCCACATCGTGGCCGGCGTGGCCGAGAGCTACGGCCTGGGCGGCATCGTGCTGGCGCCGGCGGCACTGGACTGGCTGGCGGCCCAGCCCTGGCCGGGCAACATCCGCCAGCTCAAGCAGACCCTGGAGCGCACCGTGCTCCTGTCCGGCAAAGACCAGCTGGGCCAGGCCGACTTCCTGGCCACCAGCGCGGTCGACGAGGGCGTGTCCGGCGCCCGTTTCGGCGTCGACGGCATGACCCTGGAACAGGTCGAGCGCCACATGATCGAACAGGCCTTGCAGCAGCATGGCCGCAACATCTCGCGTGTGGCCAAGGCCCTCGGACTGTCGCGCACGGCGCTGTACCGGCGTCTCGAGCGCCACGGCCTGGGCGGCGTGGACGAGGACGAATGAAGGCTCGGTCCACGCTCGGGATCGGCCTGGAGATCGGACTGGGCAAGCGGCTGGGACTGTACCTGGTGGCGCTGCACCTGCCGCTGTTCGGCTGCGCCATCCTGCTGCTGCCGGCGCAGCCGCTGTGGTTCGTGCTGGCCGAAGCCGGGCTGCTGGCCAGCCTGGCGCTGGGCTGGCGGCTGGTGCGGCGCGCGCTGGAACCGCTCGGCTACACGCGCCGCTTCCACGACCTGCTGCAGGACCAGCAATACGCCAACCGGCTGGCGGCGCCCGGCACCCACGAACTCGACGACCTGGTCGGCATCTTCAATACCATGCTCGCGGCGCTGCACCGCGAGCGCCTGGCGATCGGCGAACAGCAGGGCTTCCTCGACCGCCTGCTGGAAGCGACGCCGGGCGCGGTGCTGGTATTCGACTTCGACGGCGCCATCAGCCTGCTGAACGCAAGCGCGGCCGGGCTGCTCGGCCTGGAGCGCCCGCTCGGCCGGCCGCTGCGTCACTGGCTGGACGGCGGCGGCGCCTGGACGGCCACGCTCGACGCGCGCGCCCGCGAGCGCAGCCGCCAGTTGGTCGCCCAGCTCGATGCGCTGCCGCTGGGCGACAGCCGCCTGCTGACCGACCTCGAAGGCCGCCGCTACCGCGCCCAGCGCGGCCAGTTCTTCGACCGCGGCTTTGCGCGCCACTTCCTGATGGTCGAGGAGCTGACCGCCGAACTGGAAGACTCCGAGCGCGCCACCTACGCGCGCCTGGTCCGCGTGCTGGCGCATGAAGTCAACAACACGGTCGCCGCCACGCGCTCGGTGCTGGACTCGCTGCTAACCTACCGCAACCAGCTGGCGGCGTCGGACGCCGACGATTTCGCCACCGCGATCCTGGCGGTCAAGCGCCGCAACGTGAGCCTGGGCGAATTCATCGACCGCTTCACCACGGTGGTCAAGATGCCGCCGCCGGTGCTGCGCCCGGCGGCGCTGCGCGACGTCATGGACGACATCCTGTGGCTGAACCGGGACGCCTGCGCCAGCCGCGGCATCCAGCTCGGCTGGGCCCGGTGCGACGCCGTGCCGCCGCTCCCGCTGGACGTGCAGCTGGTCGAGCAGGCGCTGCTCAACATCGTCAAGAATGCGGTGGAAGCGATCGATGCCGCCAATGCGGCGCACGGCACGGCGGGCGGCGCGATCCGGCTCGAGCTGGCCGACGAAGGCCGGAGCGTCAGGTTGTCGGTGGTGGATTCGGGCGGCTTGCTGGAAGCGACGCCGGTGCGGCAGCTGTTCACGCCCTTCTTCAGTACCAAGAAAGGCGGCCAGGGCATCGGCCTGATGTTCGTGCGCGAGGTGCTGAGCCGGCATGGGTGTACGTGGTCGCTGGCGGCGGGTGGGGCTGGGGAGACGCGGTTCGATATCTGGTTTCCGGTGAGCTGATACGCCGTCGATGCCGGAAGTCAGCTGCTTATGAACGTCGTCCCCGCGCAGGCGGGGATCCAAGTTCTGTGTGCGTTAACGATACGCGTGCAACTTGGGTCCCCGCCTGCGCGGGGACGACGTTGGTTTATGGCGCGGCCATTTCCGCGCCACGACGCCGGTTACTGCTTCGGATACTTGATCGTCATTTCCTTCAGCAGGTTGTCGGCATGATCGACCTCCTTCATCACCCACAGCATGTAGCGGATATCGACATGGATCGCGCGCGTGATGGCGGGGTCGAAGTACCAGTCCTTGGTGATCGATTCATAGGTCGAATCGAAGTTCAGGCCCACCAGTTCGCCGCGTCTGTTCATCACCGCCGAACCGGAATTGCCGCCGGTGGTGTCCGCGCTCGACAGGAAGTCGACCGGCACCGTGCCCAGCACCGGATCCTTGAACACGCCCCAGCGCTTGTCGCGGATCGCCTGCAGCAGCTTGGCCGGCGCGTTGAACGGTTCTTTACCCGTGTTCTTCTCGAGGATGCCCTGCACCGTCGAGAACGGGCCCTTGATGACGCCGTCGCGCGCCTGGTAGGCGCCCACGGTGCCGTAGGTCACGCGCAGGGTCGAGTTGGCGTCCGGGTAGACCGGCTTGCCCTGCGACTTCTTCCAGGCGATCACCGCTTCCATGTATTGCGGGATCACGCGTTCCAGGTTGCCGTCGACTTCCTTGCGGCGGTCTTCCAGCGCCATCGCGACGTCCTGCAGGCGCACGGCGAGCTGGATGAACGGGTCCTGCGAGTTGCGGAAGGCGGCCGGGTCCTTGCCGATCCAGGCCAGGCGCTTGGCGGTGTCGGCCAGTTCGGTCGACTTGTACAGCGCCGGGACGGCGGCCGGCGCCGGCAGCAACGCATCCAGGCCTTGCGGACGCCCTTTCGGATCGATCTTGGCGTAGCGGTTCAGGGCCGCGGTGTAGCGGGCCTGGTCGACGCTGGCGACGAAGGATTGCTCGAGGCGGTTCAGGCGCGCCTTGATGAAGGAAAGGTCGCGCTCCTGATAGCCGGCTTCGCGCTGGGCGTCCGGCTTCTGGCGTTCCAGCGACAGGCGATACAGGGTGCGCGCGCTTTTCAGGAGGTCGCTGTGCGTCGCTTCCGCCCAGGCGGCTTCCTGGCGGCTGGCCGCCATGTCGGCGCCGATGGCGGCGTCGAGGTCGGCCAGCAGCGTGCCGCCTTTGCCATGTTGTTTGTACCAACTGCGGAACTGGCCGTCCTGCACGTCCTTGATGGCGGCGATGTCGGTGCGTGCGAAGCCGTCGAGCAGGCCCTGGGTCTTCTTCAGCACGTTGTTCAGGCTCTTGGCCACGCTGGCGTAGCGCACGTCGTAGTTCGGGTTGCCCATGGTGCTTGCCGCGATCACGGACAGGTCGGCGGTGATCGATGCGACCTTGGCCGGATAGTCGACGTCGCGCGCGAAGCGCACCTCGGAAGGCAGCTTGTAGCGGCTGGTGCGGCCCGGGTAGCCGGCCAGCAGGATCGGGTCGCCGTTCTTCAGGCCTTCGGCGGAGACGACCAGGAAGTCCTTCGAGTGATAGGGCACGTTGTCGGGCGACGGATCGGCCGGGCGGCCATCCTTGCCGACATAGGCGCGCAGGAAGGAAAAGTCGCCGGCCTGGCGCGGGAATTCGTAGTTGTCGATGTCGCCGCCGAAGTTGCCGACGCTGTCGGCCGGCGCGTACACCAGGCGTACGTCGCGGATCATCAGCTGGCGGATACGGTAGTACTCGCCGCCGCGGTGGAAGGCCGGCACCGAGCAGCGGTAAGCCTTGTCGTCAGCTTTATTCGCGCTTTCGCATTCGGCGATCAGCGCCTTGATGCGGCTTTCCACCTGCTCGTGGCGCTCCTTGCCCGACAGCCCGGGCGCCAGGCCCTTCAACACGCGCTCGGTCACGTTCTCGACCTTCTCGGTCACGTACACCAGCGTGTTGGGACCGCCGGCCAGTTCGGCGTCGCGGGTCTTGGCCAGGTAGCCACCCACGATGTAATTGTGTTCCGGGGTCGAGTTGCGCTGCACGGCACCGTAGGCGCAGTGGTGGTTGGTGACGATCAGGCCATCCGGCGACACGAACGAGGCCGAGCAGCCGCCCAGCGACACCATCGCGCTCATCGGGTGCTTCGACAGGTCGGCCAGCTTCTCGGCCGGGATGGTGATGCCGATGCGCTTCAGTTCGGATTTCAATTGCGGCAGCTGGTGCGGCTGCCACTGGCCCTCGTCGGCGTGGGCGGCGGAAAACGCGCCCATCAGAGCGACGGGCAGGACGATCGATTTGAACAAGGTGTACCCCGGTTGAGTAAAAAGCGAGGTCGAGTATATCGGCTCTCGCCTGGCCGGGAAATACATTTGTCACACAAAACCACGGCCCCGCGCCGCCATGGCCGGCCCTCCCCGACCGTGCCGGTCAAGCCTTGCGGCGGCGCCGTGCGGCCAGGCCCAGCAGGCCGAGGCCGACCAATGCCAGGCTGGCCGGCTCCGGCACGGCGGCGCTGATGCCCCAGGCGTCGATGGTGCCGGCGTCGCCCGCTTCCCTGTCGGTCACCGTCAGCGTCCAGTCGCCGAAGATGTCCTGGCCGATGAAGGCGGCGAGCGCCTCCTCGGGCCGGAACGACCCGGTGTAGGGCGCATACGCATAGCCGGCGTCGATGCCGATGTCGGCCTGGTCGTCGAATACGGTGCCGGTATAGTTGGCGCCGCCCGACCCGCCCTGGCGGTTGGCGAGCAGCACGGTGGTGGCGCCATGGCTCAGGCTCAGTACCAGGTCGGCATCGTAGCTGTGGGTGATATCGAGCAGCGCGTCGACGTCCAGGATGCGACCGTGGCTGCCGACGTTCAGCGTCGAAGTGACGGTGCAGGTATCGCAGATGGCGACGGGGACCTGGGCACTGGTGAAGGTGGTGACGACGGCAGCCTGGGTGGTGGCGGCGATACCGAGGGCGCAGATGGCGGCGGCGGCCAGGCGAAGGGATGTGAGGTGCACGATGGACTCTGCTGAAAGGATGGGTAAGGAAAAAATGCTCTCCCGGGATCGCGGGAGAGCCGGGGTGTGCTCAGGCAAGCGCGCTCAGTTAATCTTGATCAGGTCGAGGGCGTCGAACGCATAGCCGGGCGTCAGCCAGCTGGAAGTACTGGTCGAACCGCTGACGACCCAGACTTTCAGCGTGTTCTGGCCGGCCACCAGCGCGCTCGCCGGAATCGTGTAGTCGTAGGTGATGTTGCGCGCACGATAGCTGCCGACCGTCATGGTGCGGGTGGACGGCTGGGCCGGCGGGAACACGTCGCCGGACTGCGAGCCGACGAAGGGCGAGGTCCAGTTGTTGACGGCGATCTGCGGCCGGCCGCCGGCCTGGGCGGTCGTCAGGCCGATGCGGAAGCGATAGGTGGAGGTTGCCGATATCTGGCTCGGCTTCAGCGTGAAATTCACCGTGACCGGACCGTTCGGCGCGCTCGTCAATCCCTTCCACTGGTAAGCCGGCATCTGCGCGCGCGGGGTCGCGACGCCGACCTGGTAGGGGTTGGCCACGCTGGCCGTGTCGAACCACGGGCTCATGCGCACATCGGACGGGTGCATGACCGTGATCTTGTCGCCGTTCAGGAATTCCCTCGGGGTACCGTCCCACTCGCCGATGCGGAACAGGGCCTGGGTCAGGCTCGGATCGCCTTTCGCGAGGTGCCATTTGCCGCGCGGATCGTCGCTGTTGGCCAGCGCATCGGCACCGATGGTCACGGCCGGCACGATGTTGGTGGTGCCCGCCGTGACGCTGACCTGCGCGCTGGCGACGGCCAGCTCGTTCTTGTACACCGTCATCGTGTAGGTGCCGGGAATCATGCCATCGGCATTGACGTGGCCATCGTTGCTGGCGGCGTCGGCCCAGTACTGGGCACCGGCGTTGGCAAACCCGACGGTATAAGGATAGGCGGTATTGCGGCCGTAGATCGCCGGGACGAACACGTTGCCGCGCGCGGTAGGTGGCACGTAGCCGAGCAGGTTCATCTTCGAAAACCAGGCGGTGTCGACCAGGCCGGGCGCCGCACCATTGGTAAAGCTCATGGTGTAGGCATTCAGGCGGTTCAGGCGGAAGCCTTCGGTCTGGCCCTCGCCGTAGTTGACGATGTAGGTTATTTCGTTATTGGTGCTGGTGATCTGGTTGAGCAGGCTGCGATAGAAGGGACCGCCGGAGCCGCCCTCGTTGTTGTCGCGCACGATCCATACGCCGACATTCGGGCCGGTGCCGCCGATGTAGGTCCAATCCTTCAGGCGCATGTTGGAATAATGCTTGGAGCGCGTTTCGCCGGCATTCGGGCCGCTGGGGATGCCGAAGATGTCGCCCGACTCGATGGCGCCGTTGGTGCTGCGCAAATCGTCGGGCCAGGACGGCGGCCGGTTCGGGTCGGCATTCACCACCAGCCCGCCCGGTGTGCCAGCCGGCGTGCCATTGGGCAGCGCGGCGATGCGCATGCGGGCGATAAAGCGCACCAGCGCCGAACCGGTCGGCTCGGCGGTGAAATAGGTGCCCATGTAGATCCTGGCGTCGCCCTTTTTCACCAGGTAGTAGTGGGTCAGGACGCCGGTCGCGCCGCCCACCGTCGTCACCGTGACCTTGATGTAATCGCTGGCCGCCGTCACCGCGCTCTGGCCGGCGGCAGGCAGCGCGACCGGCGTCGCATTACCGTTCGCATCCACCACCTCGGCTTTCACGCTGACGCCGGTCTGGTCCGTATAAATATAGTCGTAGCCGGTATTGACCTGGGTGCCCCTGCCCGCATCCTGGTATTCGACGCCGTTGTACACCAGGCTCGACAGGTCGCCCGGCGAGGTCGTGCTGGTGTCGGTCGGGAAGCCGCGCACCTTGAACACCAGGCCGGCATTGGTATCGATGGTGTAGCTGACGACTTTGTCGCTGGCGTCCTTCGTTGCGGTGACGCTGAAGGCCGCCTGGGCTTGCAGGGTGGCGCAGGCAAGCATGGTGAACACCACACCCGCGCGCAGCACGGGTGTCGATCGAGGTTTCCGCATTGTCATCTCCTGGTTCTTGTTGGTTTCGCATTCCAGTATTGAATCCAAATACACAGGGGTCAATTGCTTGGAGACGACAAACGAAAAGACTCACGGACGTGAGCGAATCGGGAACGCGGCGGTGAGCGGCCCCGGGGTGGCCCCTTCCTGCGACGGCGAGCGAATGCAGATAAAATGACGGGTTCGACACGCCAGCAGCCCCGCCGGAACTCCATGCCCCGCTTCCTAGAACAGACCACCGCCACCCTGCGCCGCCTGGCGCCCGACACTTTTACCCTGTGGCTGCTCGGCACCATCGCCCTGGCCAGCCTCCTGCCCTGCAGCGGCCCGACCGCGGTCGCCCTCGGCAAGATCACCAGCTTCGCCATCGGCCTGCTGTTCTTCCTGCACGGCGCCAAGCTGTCGCGCGAAGCGATGGTAAACGGCCTGACGCACTGGCGCCTGCACCTGCTGGTGCTGGCATCGACCTTCGTCATGTTCCCGCTGCTGGGCCTCGTCATGAAGCCGCTGTCCGGGACCGTGCTCCAGCCCGATCTCTACGTCGGCATCCTGTTCTTGTGCACCCTGCCCTCGACCGTGCAATCGTCGATCGCCTTCACCTCGGTGGCACGCGGCAATGTGGCGGCAGCGGTGTGCAGTGCGTCGGCCTCGAACTTCGTCGGCATCTTCGTCACCCCGCTGCTGGTCGGCACGCTGATCGCGCGCGGCGCCGGCGGCGGCTCGCAGCTGGATGCCATCCTCACCATCGTCGAACAGCTGCTGCTGCCCTTCCTGGCCGGCCAGTTCGTGCGGCCGTGGATCGGCGCCTGGGTCGATCGCCACAAGCCGATGCTGAAGATCGTCGACCAGGGCTCGATCCTGCTGGTCGTGTACACGGCCTTCAGCGAATCGGTGAACGAGGGACTGTGGCACAAGCTGTCGCTGTCGGCGCTGGTCACGCTCGGCCTGGTATGCGGCGCGATGCTGGCGGTGGCGCTGCTGCTGGCGGCGTGGACCAGCCGCCGCCTGGGCTTCAGCAAGGAAGACGAAATCACGATCGTGTTCTGCGGCTCGAAGAAGAGCCTGGCCAGCGGGGTGCCGATGGCGAAAGTCCTGTTCGCCCCGAGCGCGCTCGGCATGGTGATCCTGCCGGTGATGCTGTTCCACCAGATCCAGTTGATGGTGTGCGCGATCCTGGCTGCGCGCTGGGCCAGGCGCCCAGGCTGACAAACATCAAACCGGGGTCAGAGCCCGATTTTTGGAAAGATCTCCGAAGTAAATGAATTCGGGGTCAGAGCGCAATCTTGTACTGATTGTGCCCTGACCCCGAAGTTTTTTGCGCTTGCAGGAAATTGCCAAAAACCGGGCTCTGACCCCGGTTTGATTCTCGTCAGGGCTGGGTGTGCCACCCGCCGCCGAGCGACTGGATCAGGGCGATGGCCGTGGTCTGGCGGTCGGCCTGGGACTGGATCAGGTTGCGGCGCGCGTTGAGTGCCGTGATCTGGGCCGTCACCACGTCGGTGTAGCTCACTTGGCCGGCGCGATAGCGGTTCAGCACCTGCTGCTCGACCTTGTCGGCGGCTTCGGATGCCTGGCGGCGCAGGTCCTGCTGCTGGGCCAGCACGCGGGTGGCGGCCAGCTGGTTTTCGACGTCGGCAAAGGCGGTCAGCACGGTCTGGCGGTAGTTCGCCGCCGCCTGCTCGTGCGCGGCGCGGGCGCTTTCGACACGGGCACGCGTCGCCCCTGCGTCGAACAAGGTCTGGGCCGCCGACAGGCCGAACGACCAGGTCGCCGCCGACGCGTTCAGCAGGTCGCCGATGCGGCTCGCCGCCGTCGCGTAGTTGGCGCTCAGGCCGACGTCCGGGAAGTAGGCCGAGCGCGCGATGCCGATCTGCTCGTTGGCCGCGGCAACGCGGCGTTCGGCGCTGGCAATGTCCGGACGGCGCTGCAGCAGCGTGGCCGGCACCCCGACCGGGACGTCCGGGACGGTCACGTTCCACGGCGCCACCGGCAGCGCGAACTCGGCCGGCGCCTTGCCGACCAACACCGCGATCGCATGCTCGAGCTGGGCGCGCTGGCTGCTCAGCGACAGCTCGTCGCTGCGCGCGGTGGCAAGCTGGGTCTCGGCCTGGTACACGTCCGAATGCGCGATGATGCCGACGTTGTAGCGGTTCTGGGTGATGCGCAGTTCGCGCTCGTAGCCCTCGATGGTGGTCTTCAGCAGTGCGCGCTGGGCGTCGACCGAGCGCAGTGACACGTAGTCGAGGGCCAGCTCGCCCTGGGCCGACAGGCGCGCGGCCGCCAGCTCGGCGGCGCTGGCCTGGGCCTGGGCGCCGGCCGCGGTGACGCCGGCGCGCAGGCGGCCCCACACGTCCGGCTCCCAGCTGCCGCCGATCGACATGCGGAAGTTGTTGCGGACGTCGCCGCCGCTGCTGCCGCCGATGATGTTGCCGTTGGCATCGACCGTGGCCGCACCGCCGCCGCCGCGCGATCCCGAGCGGGTGCCGGAGCCGTTCAGCGTGACGGTCGGGAACAGCGACGCGCGCTGCTCGGCCACCAGCGCGCGCGCCTGGGCGTACGCCGCAACCGCCGCCGCCACGTTCTGGTTCGAGACCTCGACCTGCGATACCAGGTCGTTCAGCACCGGATCGCCGAACAGGGTCCACCACGGCCCGCGCTCGAGCGCATCGGCGGGCGCCGCCGGCACCCAGCCCTGCATTTCCTTGAATTGCGCCGGTGCCGGCGTGGTGGGTACCTGGTAGGTCGGGCTCACCGAGCAGCCGGCGACGCAGCTGGCCACGACAGCGGAAGCCGCCAGGGCCAGCACGGACGGATGGTAGGGTAAAACAAATCGGGTTACGCGCATGCTTGGTCTATTCTTGTTCATGAATTCGTGGTGATCGAAGGCTGGTGATCCATAGGATGGCGCACCAGCTCGTGTTCGTCCGGCTTCCTGCTGCGCAGCTTGTCCATGTAGACGTAGACCACCGGCGTTGTGAGCAGCGTCAGCAGCTGGCTCGCCAGCAGGCCGCCGATGATGGCGATGCCGAGCGGCTGGCGCAGTTCCGAGCCTTCGCCGAAGCCGATCGCCAGCGGCAAGGCGCCGAGGGCCGCCGCCAGCGTCGTCATCAGGATCGGGCGGAAGCGCAGCAGGCAGGCTTCGCGCACCGCCTCGGTGGCGCTCAAGCCGCGCGCCCGCTCCGCCTCCAGCGCGAAGTCGATGATCAGGATCGCGTTCTTTTTCACGATACCGATCAGGAGGAACACGCCGATCAGCGCGATGATCGAGAACTCCATATGGAACATCAACAGCGCCAGCACCGCGCCGACGCCGGCCGACGGCAGCGTCGACAGCACCGTGATCGGGTGGATCAGGCTCTCGTACAGGATGCCCAGCACGATGTAGATGACGACGATCGCCGCCAGGATCAGCAGCGGCTGCTGCTTGTTCGATTCCTGCGCCTGCTTGGCCTGGCCCTGGAAGCTGCCGCGCACGTTGACCGGCATGCCGATGTCGGCTTCGGCCTGGCGCACCGCAGCCTGGCCGTCCGACAGCGAGGAACCCTGGGCCAGGTTGAACGAGATCGTGGTCGCCAGTTCACCGTCCTGGTGGTTGACCGAGCTCGGGGTCGAGCGCTCGGCGAAGCTGGCGATGGCCGACAGCGGCACCATGTTGCGCACGCTGGTGGCCAGCGCCGCACCGCTGGACGGGTCGCGCGCCGCGGTCAGGTTGCTCGGGCTGGTCGGCGTGCCGCCGCTGCTGCCGGTGCTCGACGCGACGCTGGTGGACGCGGTGGCGCCGCCGCTGGCGGTGCCGGTGCCGCCGGCCGCACTGGCGCCGGCGGTGGTGTTGGTGGTCGCCGAGGACGCGGTCGACCCTGCCGGCACATACACGTCGTCCAGCGCCTCCGGCGACTGCGCATACTTCTGCGCCACGCCCATGATCACGTGGTACTGGTTCAACTCGTCGTAGATGTTGGCGACCTGGCGCTGGCCGAAGGCGTTGTACAGCGCATTGTCGACGTCCTTGGCACTGATGCCCAGGCGCGCCGCACTGTCCTTGTCGATCTCGACATAGGTCTCGACGCCGTTCTCCGCCTGGTCGGTGTCGACGTCGGTCAAGGCCTTCTGCGCCTTCATGGCGTCGGCCAGCTTGGTCGCCCAGGATTTCAGGTCGTTGCGGTTGTCGCTCTTGAGCGTGTACTGGTAGGTGGAGTTGCTCTGGCGTCCGCCCATGCGCAAGTCCTGCACCGGGTTCAGGAACAGCTGCACGCCGGTGATCTTGGCCAGCTGCGGGCGCAGGCGCGCGATCACGGCCTGGCCGCTCTCGCCCTTGGCGCGCTCGCTGGCCGGCTTCAGGTTGACGAACATGAAGCCGCCGCCGGCGCGCGAACCGCCGGTGAAGCCGACCACGGTGTCCACCGCCGGATCCTTCTTGATCGTGTTCACCAGCTGGTACAGCTTGCCCTGCATGGCCTGGAACGAGATGCTCTGGTCGGCGCGCATGCCGCCGTTGATTTGTCCCGTATCCTGCTGCGGGAAGAAGCCCTTGGGCGCAGCCGAGAACAGGAACACGTTGAGGCCGACCACGAAGGCCAGGATCAGCATCACCAGCAGCTTGGCGTCCAGCGCCCAGTCGAGCGCGTGCTCGTACCCCTTCAGTACCTTGTCGAAGCCGGCTTCCGACCAGCGCGCCAGCACGCCCGGCTTGCGCTCCGGCTTCTGGCCGGGTTTCAGCAGCAGCGCGCACAGCATCGGCGTGGTGGTCAGCGAGATCACCAGCGAGATCATCACCGCCACCGACAGGGTGACGGCGAATTCGCGGAACAGGCGTCCGACCTGGCCGCCCATGAACAGCAGCGGGATGAACACCGCCACCAGCGACAGGCTGATCGACAGCACCGTGAAGCCCACTTCCTGGGCGCCGAGCAGGGCCGCCTTCATGCGGTCCATGCCCTCTTCCACGTGGCGGCTGGTATTTTCCAGCACCACGATGGCGTCGTCGACCACGAAGCCGGTGGCCACGGTCAGCGCCATCAGCGACAAATTGTTCAGGCTGAAGCCGAGCAGGTACATCACGCCGAAGGTGCCCAACAAGGAGACGACGGTGGCCACCGCCGGCACCACGGTGGCGCGCACGCTGCGCAGGAACACACTCACCACCAGCACCACCAGCAGGATCGAGATCATCAGCGTCAGCTCGATCTCGTGCAGCGACGAGCGGATCGAGTTGGTCGAATCCGACGCCACCTGCAGGCTCACGTCCTGCGGCAGCTGGGCCTGCAGCGACGGCATCAGCGCGCGCACGCCGTCGACGGTCTCGATGATGTTGGCGCCCGGCTGGCGCGTGACCAGCACGATCACCGCCGGCTGGCCGTTGAACAGGCCGAGCGTATTGATGTTCTCGACGCTGTCGGTCACCTCGGCGATGTCCTGCAGGCGGATCGCGGCGCCGTTGCGCCAGGCGACCACCAGGCCGCGGTAGTCGGCCGCGGTGCGGCCATTGGTCGGGGTATTCGCCTGCGAATAGATCTGCAGGCGCATGCCGCTGCCTTCCAGCGCGCCTTTCGGGCGGTTCGGATTGCTGGCCTGGATCGCCGCGCGCACGTCTTCGCTCGACACGCCGTGATGATTCAGCTGGTACGGGTTCAGGTCGATGCGCACCGCCGGCAGCGAGCCGCCGCCGATCTCGACGTCGCCGACGCCCTTCACCTGCGCCAGCTTCTGCTGCACCAGGTTCGAGACTTCGTCGTAGATCTGGCCCGGGCTGCGCGTTTTCGAGGTCAGCGCCAGGATGATCACCGGCGCATCCGAGGGATTGGCCTTGCGGTAGGTCGGGTTGCTGCGCAGCGTCGACGGCAGGTCGGCGCGCGAGGCGCTGATCGCGGCCTGCACTTCGCGCGCGGCCGAGTCGATCTGGCGGTTCAGGTCGAACTGCAGGCTGACGCGGGTCGAGCCGTTGCCGCTGTTCGAGGTGATCTCGTTGACGCCGGCGATCACGCCCAGCCTGCGTTCCAGCGGCGTCGCCACCGAACTGGCCATGGTGTCCGGGCTGGCGCCCGGCAGGTTGGCGCTGACCGAGATCGACGGGAAGTCGACCTGGGGCAGCGGCGACACCGGCAGCACGAAGAAGGCGCCGATGCCGGCCAGCGCCAGCCCCAGGGTCAGGAGCACGGTCGCGATCGGCCGCTGGACGAAGGGCTTCGACAAATTCATGCGTCGGCCTCGCGCGCATTCACGGGCGGCTTCAGTAGCGCGGCTTCATGGCCTTGTCCCGCCGGCGCCCTGGGCGGCGGCGTGGTCGCCGATCCCGGACCCGACGGCTTGGCCGGCTCCTGCCCGCCCCAGCGGCGTGCCAGGCGGTCGAAGGCCAGGTAGATCACCGGCGTGGTGAACAGGGTCAGCGCCTGGCTCACGATCAGGCCGCCGAAGATGGCCAGGCCCAGCGGCCGCCGCAGCTCGGCGCCCTCACCCCAGCCGAACATCAGCGGGACGGCGGCGAACAGCGCCGCCAGCGTGGTCATGATGATCGGGCGGAAGCGCAGCATCGCCGCCTGGTGGATCGCGGTGCGCGGGTCCTTGCCTTCGTCGCGCTCGGCTTCGATGGCGAAGTCGATCATCATGATCGCGTTCTTCTTGACGATGCCGATCAGCAGGATGATGCCGATGATGCCGATCACCCCCAGGCCCTGCCCGGTCACCATCAGCGCCAGCAGCGCGCCGACGCCGGCCGACGGCAGCGTCGACAGGATGGTCAGCGGGTGGATATAGCTTTCGTACAGCACGCCGAGCACGATGTACACGCACACCACCGCCGCCAGGATCAGCCACAGCTGGTTCGACAGCGAGTTCTGGTACGCGCCGGAAGCGCCGAGGAAGGTCAGCGTCACCGAGGCCGGCAGCTTGATCTGCTCGGCGGTTTCGCGGATCGCGCTGACCGCGGTGCCCAGCTTGACGCCGGCCGCGGTGTCGAAGCCGACGGTGGTGGCCGGGTACTGCGCCACGTGGGTGATCTGCAGCGGCGCCGCCTGCTCGGTGATCGAGGCGATGCTGGACAGCGGCGTCGGCGAGCCGGAACCGGTGCGCAGCTGCAGGTTGGACAGCGAGTCGAGCGACATCTGCTGTTCCTGCTGGGCTTCCAGGATCACGCGATACTGGTTGGTCTCGGTAAAGATGGTCGACACGATGCGCTGGCCGAAGGCGCTGTACAGGGCGTCGTCGACGTTCGACGCCGTCACCGACAGGCGCGAGGCGCTGTCGCGGTCGATATTGACGTAGGCTGCGGCGCCGGTGGCGCCGGCGTCGGTGACCACGTTGCGCAATTCCTTCCTCTGCGCCATCGCCTGGGTCAGCTTGTTGGCCCACTCGGTCACGGTCTTGGTGTCCGCGCCTTCGATCGACAGCCGGTACTGGGTCGGGCCGCTCTCGGCATCGATCGTCAGGTCCTGGGTCGGCTGCAGGTACAGCGTGGCGCCGGCCACGTTCTGCGCTACGCGGCGGCGCAAACGCTCCATCAGGTCTTCCTGGTTGCTGCGGTCTTCCTTCAGGTTGATCAGCATGGTGCCGGTGTGCAGCATGGTGTTGTTGGCCGCATCCACGCCGACGGTCGAACTGAGCGACAGCACGTCCGGGTCGGCCAGCACTTCGCGCGCCACGGCCTGCTGCATCTCGGCCATCGCCTGGTACGAGATCGCCTGGCGCGCTTCCACGCGCGCCTGCAGCTGGCCGGTGTCCTGCGTCGGGAACAGGCTTTTCGGGATGAAGGTCCATAGCAGCGCGGTCAGCACCAGCGTGCCCAGCGCCACCAGCAGGGTCAGGCCCTGGCGCGCCAGGACCCAGTTCAAACTGGTGTCGTAGTGCTTGATGACCCAGTCGAAACCGCCCTGGAACTTGCGGGCGAATTTGCTTTCATGCGACTTGTCTTCCGCCTTGAGCCAGCGTCCCGACATCATCGGCACCAGCGTCAGCGACACGACGGCGGAAATCAGGATGGTGATCGCCAGCGTCACCGCGAATTCGCGAAACAGGCGGCCGACCACGTCGCCCATGAACAGTAGCGGGATCAAGACCGCAATCAAGGACACCGTCAGCGAGATGATGGTGAAGCCGATCTGGGTCGCGCCCTTGAGCGCCGCCGCCATCGGCTTTTCGCCTTCTTCGATATAGCGCGCGATGTTCTCGATCATGACGATCGCGTCGTCGACCACGAAGCCGGTGGCGATCGTCAGCGCCATCAGCGACAAATTGTTGAGCGAGTAGCCGAGCAGGTACATCACGCCGAAGGTACCGATCAGCGAGATCGGCACCGACAGGCTGGCGATGATGGTGGCGCGCAGGCTGTGCAGGAAAGCGAAGATCACCAGCACCACCAGCACAACCGCCAGTACCAGCTCGATCTGCACGTGCTCGACCGAGGCGCGGATGCCGGTGGTGCGGTCGGACAGCACGGTCAGGCTGATGTTGGCCGGCAGGCTGGCCTGCAGTTCGGGCAGGCGCTCCTTGATGGCGTCCACGGTGGCGATCACGTTGGCACCCGGCTGGCGCTGCACGTTGAGGATGATCGCCGGCTTCATGTTGGCCCAGGCGCCGAGCTTGACGTTTTCGGCGCTGTCGACCACGCGCGCGACGTCGGACAGGCGCACCGGGGCACCGTTGCGGTAGGCGACGATCAGGCCCTTGTAATCGGGCACCGTGACCAGCTGGTCGTTGGCGTTGATGGTGTAGGCGCGCGCCGGGCCGTCGAAGCTCCCCTTGGCGCTGTTGGCGTTGGCATTGGTGATCGCGGTGCGCAGCGTATCCAGCCCGAGGCCGTACGAGGCCAGCGCCTCGGTATTCGCCTGGATCCGCACCGCCGGGCGCTGGCCGCCCTGCAGCGTGACCAGGCCGACGCCGCCGACCTGGCTGATCTTCAGCGCCAGGCGCGTATTGACCAGGTTCTGCACCTCGGTCAGGGGCATCGTGTCCGAGGTGATCGCCAGCGTCAGCACCGGCGCATCGGCCGGATTCACCTTGGCGTACACCGGCGGCGCCGGCAGGTCGGTCGGCAGCAGCGAGCCGCCGGCGTTGATCGCGGCCTGCACTTCCTGCTCGGCGACGTCGAGCGTCTCGCCCAGACCGAACTGCAGGGTGATGACGGAGACGCCGGCCGCGCTGGTGGAACTCATGCGCGACAGGCCGGACATCTGGCCGAACTGGCGTTCCAGCGGCGCCGTCACGGTGCGCGCCATCACTTCCGGACTGGCGCCCGGGTACAGCGTCTGCACCTGGATGGTCGGGAAATCGACCTGCGGCAGCGCCGACAGCGGCAGGAATTTATACCCGACCAGGCCGGCCAGGATAATCGCCAGCATCAGCAGCGAGGTGGCGACCGGACGGCGGATGAAGGGTGCGGATGGGCTCATGCGCGCAGCTCCGTACGGATTACACTCATTGCGCGGCACCCTCCTGCTGCTGGCGGCGCTGGCGGCGCTCGCCGCCCTGCTGGCCCTGCACTTGCTGGCCCTGCGGCTGCGCACCTTCCGCGGCGGCCGGGGTGGCGCCGGGCGCTGCCGGCGCCGCACCGCCCTGTGCGCTCGTACCGGCAGCGCCGCCATGCTGGCCGCGGCGGCCGCCGGCGCCCATGCCCTGCGGACGGTCGCCCGGCAGCGTCACCTTGGCGCCATCCTTGAGGCGGTCGGCGCCTTCGGTGATCACGGTCTCGCCGCCCTGCAGGCCGCTGGTGATCTCGACGCGCTCGGCGGTCGCCTGGCCGCGCTTGACGATGCGCAGCGCCACCGTGCGTTCCTGCGGATTCAGCACGTAGACGAAGTCGCCGCCCGAACCGTGGCGCAGCGCCGTCACCGGCACCGTGACCGCATTCTTGATCAGGTTGACCTGCAGGCGGATGTTCACGAACTGGCTCGGGAACAGTTTCAGCGCATCGTTCGTGAAGCGCGCCTTGGCCCGCACGGTGCCGGTCTGGGTATCGACCTGGTTGTCCAGCGCCATGAAGCGGCCGCTGGCCAGGGTGTCGGTGCGGGTGCGGTCCAGCGCGGTGGCGGGCAGCGTCGCGTTGTCGTTGATGCGCTGCTGCAGCATCGGCAGGTTGTCCTGCGGGACCGCGAATTCGACGTCGATCGGCGACTGCTGGGTGATCACGGCAATGCCGTTGGCGTCGCCCGAACTCACCAGGTTGCCGATATCGACCGTGCGCAGGCCGACGCGGCCGCTGATCGGCGCGCGCACCTGGGTGTAGCCGAGATTGATGCGGGCGATGCCTTCGGCCGCCTTGTCGGTGGTGACGGTGCCTTCCAGCTGCTTGACCAGCGCGGCCTGGGTGTCGACGTCCTGGCGCGCGATCGAATCCTGCTCGAGCAGGGTCTGGTAGCGCTTGAGCAGCACGCGCGCGCTTTCCAGCTGCGCCTCGTCGCGCTGGCGCTGGCCGGTCGCCTGCAGCAGCGCCATCTGCGACGGCCGCGCATCGATGGTGGCCAGCAGCTGGCCTTCCTTGACCAGCTGGCCTTCGGTAAAGTTGATCTTCTGCAGCACGCCGCCGACCTGCGGACGCACGGTCGCCACCGCGGCCGGGGTCACGGTACCGAGGGCGTCGAGCAGGATCGGGATGTCGGCGCGCTCGGCCTTGCCGGTGCCGACCGTGGTGGCCGGCATGCCGCGTCCACCGGGACCGCCGCGGCCACCGCCGCCGCCGGCACCGCCGCGACCCTGCCCGCCCGCACCCGGCGCGCCGCCGGGACCGGCCTGCGGGTCCTGGTGCGTCAGGTGCCAGGCCAGCCACCCGAGCCCGGCCATCGCCAGGAGCGCGATGATGGTGCCGATGATGCGCGAGCGGCGTGAACGCCTTGGCGTGGTGGTGGTCTGGTCCTTGTCCGGGGTAACGGTCGAATTCATTCTTGTCCTTGACAGCCGAGTGTGCAAAAGCACAATAAAAGTTCCCTCGACTTTACCATGCGTCGCGTCGCGTTCATGTTTCAGATCGTACAGAAGACGGCAACATCGGCGCCGTTCGAAACATCCGGATACAAAGCCGGCCCACGTCTTTACACCGTTGAACACCATTCAACCCACATAGGCGGGAATACAAAACAAAACGGGCGCGGAAGATTCCGCGCCCGTCGCGCCGGCACCTGCATGCCGGCCTACAAGACGTTACAAACTCAGCGTAATAAACTCAGGGCGCTTCGCACAGGCAGTGCGTCACCGCCGCGAACGGCTGGCGGCGCTCGGCCACCTGCGACAGCCAGCCGAGGTCGCGCGTGATGCCGGCGGCGTTCATCGTCGAGGCCGCAGTGGCCAGGGCCGCCGCGCTCACCGGATCCTGCAGCAGGCCCAGTTTCACCTGCACGTTCAGCGCCTGCACGTCGGACAGCCCGAGGCTTGCCAGGAAGCGCTCCGCCAGCGACGCCGGCGGCTCGGCATACACGACGCGGTAATCGTCGCCCAGCTTGGCGCGGCTGGCGGCCGAACGCAGCGCATCGCCGTAGCTGCCCAGGCGGTCGACCAGGCCGCGTTCCTTGGCCTGGACGCCGGTCCAGACCCGGCCCTGTCCCACCGCGTCGATCTTTTCCGGCGAGGTGCGGCGCGCGATCGCGGCCTTGGTCGTGAATTCGTCATAAATATGATTGATGCTGGACTGGATCAGCTGGCCGAAGCGCGGATCGAGCGGGCGCAGCGGATTGTAGGCGTCGGCCAGCCAGGTGGTGGTCACGCCGGCGGTGTGGATGCCCAGCTTGTCGACCACCTTGTCGGCGGTCGGCAGGATCGCGAACACGCCGATCGAACCGGTCACGGTGGACGGGTCGGCGATCACTTCGTCGGCCGCCATCGAGATCCAGTAGCCGCCGGAAGCCGCCACGTCGCCCATCGACACCACCACCGGCTTGCCGGCGGCGCGCGTCAGTTCCAGCTCACGCCGGATCAATTCCGAGCCGAAGGCGCTGCCGCCCGGCGAATTCACGCGCAGGACCAGCGCCTTGACATCCTTGTCCTCGCGCGCGGCGCGGATCAGGTTCGAGGTCGACAGGCCGCCGACCATGCCGGGGCCGCCCATGCCTTCGGTGATGTCGCCGGCGGCAACCACCACCGCCACCGCATCGCCCAGCTTCTTGTCCGGGTAGTGCGCCACGTAGTCGTCGAAGCCGATCTGGCGGAAGGTTTTGTTGCTGTCGTCGTAGACGCCGCGCTTGATCAGCATGGCGCGCACTTCGTCGCGGGTCTTCAGGCCGTCGACCAGCTTCCAGTCGAGCGCCACCTTGGCGGCGTTGCCGTTGGCCGCCGCCATGCGCTGCGGCAATTCGTCGATGCCCTTGGCCAGGCTGCCCGCCGCCAGCTTGCGCGCCTTTTCGACCTCGCCCGTGTAGTTGGCCCACAGCGCGTTGTACAGGAAGCTGTCGGCCTCTTGCGCCGCCTGCGACGGGCCATTGCCGATATACGGCTCGGCAAAGCTCTTATAGGTACCGACCTTCATCAGGTTGACCGTGACGCCGACCTTGTCGAGCGCGTCGCGGTAGTAGTTGCGGTGGCGGCCGAAGCCTTCGATCATCACCATGCCCATCGGGTGCAGGTAGACCTCGCTGGCGTGGGACGCCACCAGGTAGCGCTTCTGGTCGTAGCTGCCGCCCCAGGCGACCACGGTCTTGCCCCTGGCCTTGACGCGGTCGACGGCGGCGCCGATCTCGCGCAGCGAGGCCAGGCCGCCGCCATCGAGCTGGTCGAGCAGCAGGACGACGGTATTGATATGGTCGTCCTTGCCGGCGTGGTCCAGCGCCGAAAGAACGTCGCGCAGCTGGACCACGCGACGCGCGTTGCCGCTCAGGCCGGCCACGACCGAATCGCGCACGCTGCCGGCGCGCTCCTCGACCAGCTCGCCCTTGAGGTCGAGCACCAGCGCGGTCTTGGGCGACAGCGGCTTGAGACCGCTGCCGAAGATCGCCATCAACAGCACGATCACGACCAGCAGGAAAATCAGGTTCAGCACGAAGCGGCGCGTGGCGTCGAGGCCGCGCCAGAGCGAGCCGATACCGCGGCGCAGGGTGGACAAGGGCTTGAAGGACATCTGGACTCCGGTCAGTTTTCAGAATGGGGTGTTGGCGGCGACGCTGCCGCCCGCGGGGCGTACCGTGGCGCGGCGCGAAATCGCGAACAGCCCGGCAAATACGAGCGCACCGTTCAGGATAAGCAATTCCAGGCCAAGGCGATAGCTGCCCAACACAAGTTGTTGGTAATGTTCGAGCAATGCGCACAGGATCGGCGCACCGATGGTCACGACCGGCACCAGGCGGTCGTTCAGGGTCCGCGTGGTGACCATGCCGAAGGCGAACAGGCCGAGCAGCGGACCATAGGTGTAGCCCGCCACCTTCAGCACCACGCCGATCATGCTCGGATCGTTCAGCCATTTGAAGACCATCACCATCGCCAGGAACAGCAGCGCGAACGCCAGGTGCACGTGGCGGCGCAGGCGCATGCGGGCGGCTTCGGTCATGCCCGGGCGGCGCTGGATGCCGAGGATGTCGATGCAGAAGGTCGAGGTCAGCGCCGTGATGGCGCCGTCCGCGCTCGGGAACAGCGCCGAGATCAGCGCGATCAGAAAGATGATCTGCACCGCCGCCGGCAGGTGGCCCATCACCGTCGCCGGGAAGATCCTGTCGCCGGTCGCGCTCACGCCCGCCAGCGGCGCATACAGGTACAGCAGGCCGCCCAGGAACAGGAAGGCGCACAGCACCACCACCAGCACCGCGGTCAGGCTCAGCAGGTTCTTCTGCGAATCCTTCAGGGTCTTCACGGAAATGGTCTTCTGCATCATTTCCTGGTCCATGCCGGTCATGGTAATGGTGATGAAGGCGCCGGCCACGATCTGCTTGAGCCAGAAGCCGGGCGCATTCGCGTCGAGCGTGAACACGCGCGCCAGGCCGCGCTCCTGCATCTGGGCGAGCGCCTGCGGCACCGACAAATCGAGCTGGCCGAGCAGGAAGGCGGCACAGGCGAACAGGCCGAACAGCATGCAGCTGGTCTGCAGGGTGTCGGTCCAGACGATGGTCTTGACGCCGCCCTGGTAGGTGTACAGCAGGATCATGCCGAGGATGACGAAGGTGGTCAGCCAGAACGGGATGCCGAGGCTGTCGAGAATGATCGACTGCAGCACCGCCACCACCAAATACAGGCGCGCGGTGGCGCCGAACAGGCGCGACAGGATGAAGAAGCCGGCGCCGCTCTGGTAGGCGCGCCGGCCCAGGCGCACCTGGAGATAGTGATAAATCGAGGTCAGCTTCATCCGGTAGTACAGCGGCAGCAGCAGGTAGACCACGGCGATGTAGCCGATCACGTAGCCGATCAGCACCTGCAGGTAGCCGAAGCCGTCGGCGCCGACCGCGCCGGGGACGCTGACGAAGGTCACGCCGGACAGGGTCGTGCCGACCATGCCGAAGGCGACCAGCATCCAGTTGCTGTTCTTGTTACCGATGAAAAAACTGTCGTTGTCGGCGTTGCGCGCCGTGGCCCAGGCGACGCCGAGCAGCAGCGCGAAGTAGCCGATGAGGATGCAGAAAAGTAAAGCCGGGGACATCAGGTTTCCAGGGGTGGTCGAATCGCCCAGCAATATACAAGAAGATGCGCGTGAAGAGGCATGTGAAGACAGCAACTGCGGCCCTGCCCCGCCATGGGGCGATCAGATCCCCTGGGCCGGCGCCCGCTCGAACGGTCCGATGCAGGTTGCCATGGACTCGTCTTCGCACATCACGAAGCGCGCGCCGGACGGATGGAAGCGCACGTAATTGGTGACGTGCGAGCCGACCTCGGTGATCTCTCCCGAACAGTCCTGCTTGCCGTTATCCTTGACGATCTTGTCTTCCAGTTTGTAGAAGCCCTTGGTGCTCGGCTTTTCGGTGATCGTGAATTCGCTTTCCGACACCTCTTCCTTGCTCTTGACCAGCATCGTGCCGTCGCCGCGGAAGTGGTAGGTCTCGGAACAGGATAGCTGGGGAATGCTCAGGGTCCAGATGCCGAGCAGCGGATGGGAAGCGGACGGCGCCGCCTGGACCCGGGCCGGCTGGGCATGGGCGGTGGCGGCCGCGAACAGCATGGCGACACTGGGGAGCAGTCCGGTGAGCGTACGCATGATGGGTCCTTGGAAATTGCACGCCGGTGGCGCCGGAGCGGGCGTGTTTCGTCGTTGTCATTATGGCATACGTGTGCGCGGGCTTGGCGCGCGGGTGTCCTGCTTCGTCGTTCCCGCCTGCGCGGGAACGACGTGCAGATGCCTCAACCCTCGACCGGCGTCTTCGGCTTGGCCGGACGCCGTGCCCGCGGTGGCGCCTTGCGCGACGGTGCCTTGTGCGACGCACGGGTCGACTTATTGCGGCCCGGCTGGTCGCCCTGGGCGTCCTCGCCCTCGGCTGCGATGTCCTCGGCCGTCGCCGTACCCGCCGCCTCGACCGCCGCAGCGGCATCCAGCGCCAGCGCGGCATCGCTAGGTGCCGGCGCGGCGGCAGCGGCCGGCGCTGCAGCCGGCGTTTCCACTGATGCGGCAGCGTCTTTCACCGGCGCAGCGGCAGCCTTGCGCGCAGCCGGCTTGCGCGGCGCGCGGCGGCGTTCCTTCACCGGCGGCGCCGGCTCGGCCGGTTCGGCGGCAGCGTCGGCAACGACGTCGGCCGCAGCCGCAGCCGGTACATCGGCAGCGTCAGCCGCCGCCGGCGTTGCAGCGGCGCTGGCGGCGGAAGCGGCATCGGCCAGCGCGGCGATCGGCGACAGTTCGACCGGCGGCGCTTCGGCCAGGTCCGGCGTCGGCGCCGGCCAGGTGGCGAAAGCGCTGTCGTCGCCCGCCGTCGCCGGCACGGCCGCGGCGTCCTCGCCCGCCTGCTGGACCGGCTGCTGCTCGCGGCCACCCTTGCGGCCACGGCCACCGCGGCGGCGCGGCTCGCGGCTGCCGGACGCGGCGCCATTCGACGCCGGCGCCTCGGCCACCGCCTGCTCCAGCGGCAGCTCGCCGCCGCTGTCGTCAAGCGCGCCATCGGCCGCCTCCGGCGCGGTCAGCTCGACCGGCTCGGCATCGGCCCCGGCCAGCGTCTCGGCCGGCTGGCTGGCAGCGCTGCGGTAAACATACGTGCCGGACTTTTCGTCGCGGCCGAACTCGAACAGGCCGCGCGTCTGCGCTTCCTCGAGCAGGTTGCCGAAGGTGCGGAAGCCGAAATAGGTTTCCGAAAAGTCCGGACGGCGGCGCTTCAGCGTGTCCTTCAGCAGCGAGGCCCAGATCTTGCCGCTGTCGCCGCGTTCCGAGACCAGGGCGTCGAAGGTCTCGACCACCATCTCCAGCGCCTGCAGCTTGCGCGCCTCCATCTCTTCCTTCTTGCGGTTGCTTTCGTCGGAAGGACGGCGGCCCTGCTGCGGCGACTGCGCCTGCGGCTGGGCCTTGCGCTCGTCGCGCTTGGCGGCGGCGCGCCGCACTTCGCGCACCAGGTCGTCATAAAAGATGAACTCGTCGCAGTTGGCGACCAGCAGGTCCGAGGTCGACTGCTTGACGCCGACGCCGATCACGCGCTTGGCGTTTTCGCGCAGCTTGGAGACCAGCGGCGAAAAGTCGGAATCGCCGCTGACGATGACGAAGGTGTCGACGTGGGCCTTGGTGTAGCACAGGTCGAGTGCATCCACCACCATGCGGATGTCGGCCGAGTTCTTGCCGGACTGGCGCACGTGCGGAATCTCGATCAGTTCGAAGTTCGCTTCGTGCATGGTGCCCTTGAAGCTCTTGTAGCGATCCCAGTCGCAATAGGCTTTCTTGACCACGATGCTGCCCTTGAGCAGCAGGCGTTCGAGGACGAGCTTGATGTCGAATTTTTCGTAGTTCGCATCGCGCACGCCGAGTGCGACGTTCTCGAAGTCGCAGAACACCGCCATGCTGATGTTTTCGGAAGATGAAGCCATGATGTTGTTGTGTAATGATTGGTGGACAAGCTATCTGCGGATTATACGCAACATGGCGGCCGGGCTCGTCGCCGCAAACGAGGAATCATGCGCGGATGGGACAGCCTGGCACGGCCGGCAGCCAAACTGCGCCGAAAATTTTCGTCAAATTCCTCAGTTCGACTACAATATATGTTGCTCCCTGTTTCTTTTTCCCATCCTTCGGCGCATGTCGGCACTTCCTCCTCCCTATACTGCCTGGCCCGTGGGCGGCGGCGCGCTCGGCGCGCTGATCCGCACCCATGACTGGGCCGCCACCCCGCTCGGGCCGCTGGAAAGCTGGCCGGCGGCGCTGCGCACGCTGGTCGACCTGGTCGTCCATTCGCCGCTGCCGATGGCCGTGCTGTGGGGACCGGACCTGATCCAGGTGTACAACGACGGCTACGCCGCGATCTGCGGGGCGCGCCATCCGCATGCGCTGGGACAGCCGCACCGGCCTACCTGGCCCGAGCTGCAGGATTTCATCTGCTCGGTGTATCCGGACGTGCTGGGCGGCGAAACGCGCGTTTTCAACCGCAAGCGCCTGGTCGTGGAGCGCAGCGGCGCGCCCGAAGAGATCTGGGTCGACCTCAGCTACAGTCCGGCCTGGGCCGAGGGCGAGGTGCGCGGCATCGTCAAGACGGCCCTTGACGTCACTGCCGACGTGCGCGCCACCGCGGCGCTGCTGCTCAACGACGAGCGCTTCCGCACCTTTGCCGGCGCCAGCATCGTGTACCGGATGAACGCCGACTGGAGCCGGATGCACCAGCTCGAAGGCCAGGGCGTGCCGGCCGACACCGCGGCCACGTCCGGCACCTGGCTGGGCGACTATATTCACCCGGACGACCAGCCGGGCGTGACCAGGGCGATCGCACAGGCGATCCGCACCCGCGGCGTGTTTGAGCACGAGCACCGGGTGCGCCTGGCCGACGGCACGTCCGGCTGGACGCTGTCGCGCGCGGTCCCGCTGCTGGCCCTGGATGGCACCATCCGCGAATGGTTCGGCACCGCCGTCGACATCACCGCCCGCAAGCAGCGCGAACTGCGCCAGGCCGCCCTGCTGGGTCTGGGCGACCGCCTGCGCATGGTCAACAATGCCGACGAAGCCGCCGCCATCGCCAGCGAGGTGGTCGGCACGACGCTCGGGGTGACCCAGGCCGGCTTCGGGCGCATCAACGCCGTGGCGGCCACGACCCGGGTGGTGCGCGACTGGCGCGCCGGGCCCGCGGTGCCGTCCATGGTCGGCGTGCATTCGTTCCGCCACTACGGCAGCTATTACGCCGATCTCCAGCGCGGCAACGTGGTGGCCATCGCCGACGTCGGCACCGACCCGCGTACCGCCGCCCACTGGGACGTGTTCCAGACGCTGGCGGTGCGCGCGCTGCTGAACGTGCCGGTGCTGGATGCCGGCGGCGCGGTCGGCGTGTTCCTGGCGCAACAGGACCGGCCGCGCGCCTGGGCCGCCGACGAGATCGCGTTCGTGCGCGGCGTCGCCGACCGCACCTGGGCCGAGATGGCGCGCATCGATGCCGGCAAGGCGCTGCGTGCCCTCAACCTGCAACTCGAACAGCTGGCCGAGGACAGCGCCGCCGAGCGCGACCGCATGTGGCGGCTGTCCGGCGACATCATGCTGGTGGCGCGCGCCGAAGGCCCGATCGCGGCGGTCAATCCGGCCTGGCGCACGACCCTCGGCTGGGAAGAACAGGAGCTGGTCGGCGCCAACCTGTTCGACCTGGTCCACCCCGACGACCTGGTGCCGACCCAGGGCGCCTTGTCCATCCTCGACAACGACGGCCGGCTGGCGCCGAACTTCCAGAACCGCTATCGCCACCGCGACGGCAGCTACCGCTGGATCGCCTGGAATGCCAGCCGCAGCGACGACCTGGTGGTGGCGGTCGGGCGCGACGTCACGCTCGAGCGCGAACATGCGGCCGCCCTGCTCGACACCGAGGAAAAACTGCGCCAGAGCCTCAAGATGGAAGCCGTGGGCCAGCTCACCGGCGGCCTGGCCCACGATTTCAACAACCTGCTGGCCAGCATCGGCGGCAGCCTGGAACTGCTGGCGCTGCGTGTGCGCACCAACAAGCTGGACGACCTCGACCGCTTCGTCGGCATCGCCCAGGGCGCGGTGCGGCGCGCCGCCGCACTGACCCACCGCCTGCTGGCGTTTTCGCGGCGCCAGCCGCTCGACGCCCGTGCGCTCGACCCGGCCGGCCTGGTGGACGGCATGCTCGACCTGGTACGGCGCACCATCGGCCCTGCCATTGCGCTCGAGGTCGAGCGTGCGCCCGGCCTGTGGCCGACCCTGGTCGACCCCAACCAGCTCGAGAACGCCCTGCTGAACCTGTGCATCAATGCGCGCGACGCCATGCCCGACGGCGGGCGCCTGCGCATCGCGCTGGCCAACAGCGTGCTCGATGCCGGGCAGGCCGCGTGCAGCGAGCTGACGGCGGGCGACTATGTGCTGCTGAGCGTGTCCGACACCGGCACCGGCATGGCGCCCGAGGTGCTGGCCAAGGCCTTCGATCCCTTCTATACCACCAAGCCGATCGGCCAGGGCACCGGCCTCGGCCTGTCGATGATCTACGGTTTCGCGCGCCAGTCGGGCGGGCACGTGAGCGCCGAGTCGGCCCCGGGCCGCGGCACCGCCGTGCACATGCTGCTGCCGCGCCACCTGGGTGCGGCGCAGGCGGGGCCGGCGGCGGCCGTGGCCACGGCCGAAGAATGCCCGGCCACGGCCGCGGTGCGCGTGCTGCTGGTGGACGACGAGGCCCCGCTGCGCGGGCTGATGGCCGAAGCCCTGTCGCAGCAGGGCCATCGCGTGGTGCAGGCGGGCGACGCCGCCACCGCCCTGCGCCTGCTCGGGACCGGCGCGGCGGTCGACCTGATGGTCACCGACATCGGCCTGGCCGGGGGCATGAACGGCCGCCAGCTGGCCGAGGCGGCGCGCCTGGCCCGTCCCGGCCTGAAGGTGCTGTTCATTACCGGCTACGCCGAGGCGCGGCTGGTCGAACACGGCAGTTTAGATCCCGGCACCGGCCTGATGGTCAAGCCATTCCAGCTCGACGCGCTGGCGCGGCGGGTGGCGCAGATGGCCGCCCAGCCACGTGCCCAGGCGGCAGTGGGCGCGCAGGCGGCCGCCCAGGCCGCCGCTCGGGGGACCGCTCGGTTCACCGATATCTGATCAGATCCGCTCGAGCGTAGCCGGGTCGCCGGCACCGTCGAAGAAACGGTCGAGGCAGGTCTGGAACACGGCTTCGTCCGGCGCCACGTCGGCGAACAAGGTCATCGACGAGTGGAATTTCAGGTTGTCCGGATAGTCGAAGATGGCATCGGCCGGGCGGTCGTCGTGCGCGGCGACCGCCGCGGCGCAGGTACGCAGGCGCGGCCCCAGCACCGGATGGGCGAGATAGGCAGCCGCTTCGTCGGTCGAGGCGATCGCGTACCTGCGCGCCATGTCGCTCTGCCCCAGCCCGGCGATCTGGGGAAAGATGAACCACATCCAGTGGCTGCGCTTGCGGCCCGCGCGCAGTTCCGCCAGGACCTGGTCGTAGACGCCGGCCTGGGCGTCGACGAAACGTTCGAGATTGAAATCGGTATTCATGCCATCGTGCCTCCCGCGCACATGCTACCGCGCCTGGGCGATTTGCTAAAGTCACGCTTTCCAACCGAACCTGCCATCCACCTGCCATGAAGCCCGAACACCTGATCCTGCTGCTGACCCGCGAAATGCCCTTCGGTAAATATGAAGGCCGCAAGATCGCCGACCTGCCCGGCCACTACCTGGGCTGGTTCGCGCGCGAGGGTTTTCCGAAGGGCGAGCTGGGCGAACTGCTCGAACTCATGTACGAACTCGACCATAACGCCTTGCGCGGACTGCTCGATCCGCTGCGGCGCTGACCCCTTCCTTTATGTTCGATTTTTTCGATGGAAGGCCCTAAAACAACTCGTTTTTCAAGCCCGCCCGGCGCGCCTATACTGGCATCCATGCATTCGAAAACATCCACAACCGGATAAACAAACAAAGGAGCAGATCATGCTGGAAGTTCGTAAAAGTGAAGAACGCGGTGCCGCCCATCACGGCTGGCTGCAATCGAAACACAGCTTTTCCTTCGCCGATTACTACGATCCGCGCCACAGCGGCTTCGGTCCGCTGCTGGTGATCAACGAAGACCGCGTCGCGCCCGGCGCCGGCTTCGGCACCCACGGCCACCGCGACATGGAAATCATTTCCTACGTACTGGAAGGCGCGCTCGAACACAAGGACAGCATGGGCACCGGCTCGGTGCTGCACTACGGCGACGTACAAAGCATGAGCGCCGGTAACGGCGTGCGCCACAGCGAATTCAACGGTTCCAAGACCGAACAGGTGCATTTCCTGCAGATCTGGATCCAGCCGAACGTGAAAGGCATCGCGCCGAGCTACCAGGAAAAGAACATTCCGCTGGCCGAGAAGCAGGGCAAGCTGCGCGTGATCGCTTCCAGCGATGGCCGCGAAGGCTCGGTGCTGATCCACCAGGATGCCGCGCTGTACGCCACCGTCCTGAACGGCGACGACCGCGTCGAACATGCGCTGGCGGCCGGCCGCCTCGGCTATGTGCACGTGGTGCGCGGCCAGGTCAGCGTCAACGGCGTGGCCCTGAAGGGTGGCGATGCGCTGAAGCTGAGCGACGAGGCGCGTGTCGAGCTGGCCCAGGCCAATAACGCCGAAGTGCTGCTGTTCGACCTGCCGCGCTAACGATAAGCGTGCGTGTGATGGACCGAGAATGTGTCGGCAACCGTCACATGCACGCCACAAATTCGCATGGTTGCGGGCGAAATGTTAAATTGCATGTGATAATAAATCCTCAGAGCAATTTTTCGTTCCCAAATCATGAACGCCAAACCCACCGTCCTCGTGGTCGAGGACGACGTCCACATCGCCCAGGTCCTCACCTTCATGCTCGAGCGCCAGGGTTACCGCGTGATCTACGCCGGCGACGGCCGCGCCGCGGTCCAGCACGTCGTCTCCAGCCCGGTGCCCGACCTGATCCTGCTCGACGTGATGCTGCCTTTCGTCGACGGTTTCGAAGTGCTGGGCCTGATCCGCGCGCGCGAGGGCTGGGAAACCGTGCCGGTGCTGATGCTGACCGCCAAGAACGGCGAGCAGGACACCGTGCGCGCGCTCGACGCCGGCGCCAACGACTTCATCATCAAGCCTTTCCAGCCGCTGGAATTGCTGGCGCGCCTGCGCCGGTACCTCGACCAGCCCGCCTGAACGGCCGCCCACCGCCACGCTACGGCGGCCTCATCCATTAAGCATATCCGCGCACGGTATGGTTGCGCCCGCTTCGACAGGTAACTGCTAGTATGTTCAAAAAGCGGACCCTGCGTATGCAACTACAATTCCAGCGAGAAAGCAAGGCGCCTCCTCTGCCGGACGACCTCAGGCGGCGCTTCGATGACGTGCTCGAACTCTTCCCGTCCGGCGTCACGGTGCACGACATCGACGGTTGCATCGTCATGGCCAACCACCTGGCCGCCGCGCTGCTGGGACGCAGCGAGGACGAGCTGATCGGCGTGCGTACCGATATTGCGGTTTGGCACCTGACCGACGAAAACTGCAGGCCGATGGCGCCCGACGACTATCCGGTCCACCAGGTGCTGCGCACCGGGAACAAGGTCACCGGCAGGGTGGTCGGCCTGCCGCCGCGGCCTGGTTCCGGTCCCGGCCAGCGTGCGCCCTGCTGGATGATCTGCAATGCCTATCCCGAGACCGACGACGACGGCAAGCTGCGGGGTGCCGTGGTCTGCTTCACCGATTGCACCGAGCTGAAGGAAGCCCAGCAGCGCCTGCTGAAGTCCGAGGAAAGGCTGCGCCTGATGCTGGAAGGCTCCAGCGATGCGCCCTGGGACTGGGACCTGGTCAGCGGCGAAACCTATTATTCCGAGCGCTGGTGGGAGATGCTCGGCTACCGCGCCGGCGCATTGCGGCTCGACCGCGCCACCTGGCGCCGCCTGCTGCACCCGCAGGACCTGGCCCACGTCACCGCCTTCATGGCCGACCTCCTGGCCGGCGGGCGCAGCGCCTACAGCATCGAACTGCGCCTGCGCCACAGCGACGGCCATTACGTGCATGTGCTGACGCGCGGGGTGGTGCTGCGCGACGCGGCTGGCCGCGCGCTGCGCATGTCCGGCACCAACACCGACCTTACCGAGCGCAAGCAGTCCGAGCGCCGTATCTACGAACTGGCGTATTTCGATCCGCTCACCGGCCTGCCCAACCGGCGCTTCCTGATCGAGGAGCTCGACAAGACGCTGGCGCGCCACAGCCGCTCCGGCCAGTACGGTGCCCTGCTCTTCATCGATCTCGACAACTTCAAGCTGCTCAACGACACCATGGGCCACGATGTCGGCGACATGCTGCTGCGCCAGGTGGCCGAACGCCTGCGCCAGGCCCTGCGCGACAGCGACCAGCTGGCGCGCCTGGGCGGCGACGAATTCGTGGTGGTGCTGGAAAACCTCGGCGCCGGCACCGCGGAGGCGACGCCGCACGCCGACCATGTGGCGCGCAAGATCCTGGCGCTGCTGGGCCAGCCCTATGACCTGCCCGGCAGTCCGAGTCCGCGCACGCCCAGCATCGGCATCACCCTGTTCGACGGCAGCGCGGGCGGTATCGACCAGCTGCTGCGCCAGGCCGACCTCGCCATGTACCGCGCCAAGGCCGACGGCCGCAACACCGCACGCTTCTTCGACCCCAGCATGCAGGCTGCCGCCGAGCGCCAGGCCGCCCTCGACAAGGCGCTGCGCGACGGCTTGGCGCAGCGCGAGTTCGTGCTGTACTGCCAGCCGCAATTCGATACCGAAGGCCGCCTGATCGGCGCCGAGGCGCTGGCACGCTGGCAGCACGGCGAGCACGGCCTGGTGTCGCCGCACGAATTCATCGGCCAGGCCGAAGCCAGCGGCCTGATCATCCCGCTGGGGCAGCAAATGCTCGAGGAAAGCTGCCGGGCGCTGGCGCGCTGGGCCGGCGACCCGCTGCTCAGCCGGGTCAAGCTGTCGGTCAACATCAGCGTGCGCCAGCTGCGCGACCCCGGTTTCGCGGCCAGCGTGGCCGCATTGCTGGCCGCCAGCGGCGCCAGCGCCGACCGGCTGTGCCTGGAGCTGACCGAAAGCGTGTTCGCCGAAAACATGCAGGAACTGATCGAGCACATGCAAGCGCTGCGCGCGCAGGGCATCTGCTTTTCCCTGGACGACTTCGGCAACGGCACCTCGTCGCTGGCCTACCTGATGCGCTTTCCGCTGGCCTCGCTGAAGATCGACCGCAGCTTCGTGCGCGACGCCGGCGCCAACAGCGCCACCATCGTCGAGGCGATCGTGGCGCTGGCGCGCAAGCTCAAGCTGGAGGTGGTGGCCGAAGGCGTGGAACACGAAGACCAGCGCGACTTCATGGTCGATTGCGGCTGCGATGTGCTGCAGGGCTATCTGCTGGGGCGGCCGGTACCGCTGCCGGAATTCGAACAGTTATATGGCTCGGCCGGCAGGGCTTGAAGCAACTTTGGGTACCATTGTTTTATGTCTTGTCGGTGAATCTTACATCGCTGACTTACGCAAAATTGAACTTTATTAATTTTCTAAAAGAAATCAATGACCTAAGTAAATATTGCAATTCAGGCACGACAATTGCATACCTAGTGTGCTCATCCATCCACAAGGGGTTTTACAATGTCGCTGAATCTGATGAAAAGTTTCAAAAAAGCAGTTCTCGTTGCTGCGCTGTTTTCGGCAGGCGTCGCGAATGCGGCCTTGTACCAATTCAATGTGACCGGTGACTACACCGCTAGCTGGCAGCTGAATTCCTCGGGCACGCCCGATGATGGCGTGAATGGCGTCGGCTTCGTGATTTACGACGTTGAGGGCAACTTCCCTGGATCCTTGTTTAACTTTGCCGATCTGTATTTCTACAATGGTGACCAAGGCGGCGGCATCGAAATCTATGATTACTACAACGATATGGATCTGCTCCTGACCGACAGTCAGCAACTTTACACTGGCTCCGAAGAAGGCATTATCAGCTTCCTGACCGGCTCGTTTGCCATGACCGACTTCGACGGTCCGGGCAGCTATACCCTGACTGTGACCAATCTGGACGCCGGTCCTGGCCCGGGTACCGATCCGGCGCCGGGCGAAGTGCCCGAGCCGGCCAGCATTGCCATGCTGCTCGGCGGCCTGGGTCTGATGGCGTCGATGAAGAAGCGTCGCGCTGCCAAATAAAGCTTTAAAGAAATAGCAGATCGGTTGCATCGATACATCGGCCGAACAGCAAGGTGCCGGCACAGTCAAATGTGCCGGCACTTTTTTTATTGTGCAAATAGTTCGTCCGCGATTTCCATAGATAAGACAAGCCTGCCTAGACTAATAATTATTTATGTAAACATTATTTACTTCAGTAAAACATTTAACGTTTGCATGCTAGCCAATCGTACAAGCTTGAACACGGTTTTATGTTATCTTATTAATAACTACTATTTCCTGTGAAAGCCTGCCGATGCCAAGCGCCCGCCGGCCGCAACGCGGCCCCTCCGGTTTTACCCTGATCGAACTCATTGCAGTTATCGGCGTCGTCGGCGTCGTCGGCGCCACCGCCGTACCGCGGCTGACGGCGCTTGCCGGTGAAGCGCGCTATGCCTCGCTCCAGGTCGCGCAGGGTTCGCTGTCGAGCGTGGCCGCGATCGCCCACGGCCAGTTCGTCATCCGCGCCGGCAGCACGCAAACCTACGGCGACGTACCGCTGCCGATGGTGAACGGCTACCCCGGCGCCGACGCAAAACTGGCAGAAGCGGCCGGCCTGGCGCCCGGCTACACCGTGCACGCCAGGGACGCCGGCACGCTGGTGATCGTACCGAAGGACCTGGCCGGCAGTGCCGCGGCGGACCAGTGCTATCTCGTGTATACCGAGAGTCGGACCCCGCAGTCGGCGCCGGCGATCGCGCTCGGCACGACGGCCAGCGCCGCCGCCTGCAGCTGAAAGGCAGTGCCCGGACGGGGGTTCAAGCCGCCGGCAACTCGACCACGAAGGTGGTACCCTGCCCGGCCACGCTGTCGAAGCGGATGGTGCCGCCGTGCTCCTCGACGATCGCCTTGCAGATCGACAGCCCCAGTCCGGTGCCGCCGCTGCGCCGCGAGTTGGTGCCGTCGGCCTGGGCGAAGCGCTGGAACACGCGGTCGCGGAAAGCTTCCGGAATCCCGCTGCCCTGGTCCGTTACCGACAGGCGCACTCGGCCGCCGCCGTCCTCGACCCGCGTCGTCACCGTCGTCCCCGCTTCCGAAAACTTGACCGCGTTCGACAGCAGGTTCGCCAGCACCTGGGTGATGCGGTCGCGGTCGATGCCGGCGCGCAGCGCCGCGGCAGCGGGGCCGGCTTCGCAGGCCAGCGTCACCCCGGCCTGCGCAGCCAGGCCGGCCATCGACGCCACCGCGCCTTCGGCGACCGGCAGGACCGGCTGGACTTCGCGGCTGGATTCCATGCGGCCGGCGTCCATCTTCTGGAGGTCGAGCACGTCGCCGATCAGGCGCACCAGGCGTTCGGAGCTGGCGTTGGCGATGCCGACCAGACCCTGCGCATCGGCCGGCAGCTCGCCCGCCATGCCGTCGGCCAGCAGCGCCAGCGACGCGCTGATCGACGTCAGCGGGGTGCGCAGCTCGTGCGAGACGGTGGAGACGAACTCGTTCTTCATGCGCTCGACCTGCTTGCGCCCGGAAATGTCGTGCGCAAAGATGCTGAAGAACGGCCCCTCCGGGGTACCGGCAATGGCCGCCGTCATTTCGACCTCGACTTCGCTGCCGTCGCGCCGGCACAGCACGCGTTCGACGCGGCGGCCATGGATCTCGAGCTCGCCGGTGTCGCGGAAGCGCTGCAGCGCCGCCAGCGCGTTCGGACGCAGGCGCGCCGGCACCATCAGCTCGACGGCCAGGCGGCCCAGCACCTCGTCGCGGCGCCAGCCGAGCATGGCTTCGGCAGCCGCGTTCCAGTCGACCACGCGGCCCTGCAGGTCGATCGCGACAAAGGCGTCCTGCACGGTCCCGAGGATGGTGTCGATGCGCTGCTTGCCGGCGCTGACCGTCACCAGCGCCTGTTCCAGTTCGCGCGTGCGCTGCTCGACGCGCTGCTCCAGCGTGGCGTTGAGTTCCTTCAGTTCCCTGCGCTGCTGCATCAGGTCGGCCACCAGCGCATCCAGCGTGCCGGACAGCGCCTGCACCTCGACGTAGCGGCCGTGCCCGGCCCCGAGCTTGACCGGTTCGCCGGCGCGGATGCGGCGCGCCGACTCGGCCAGCTCGCCCAGCGGCTGGGTGATGCGGCGCGCCACCAGCACGCCGGCCAGCGAAAACAGCGCCGCCAGCAGGACCCCGGCGATCAAACCGTATTCGCGCAGGCGCCGTACCGGGCCATAGGCGTCGAGCACCTCCTGGCGCACCAGCACGGTCCAGCCCAGGCCCGGGTAGTCGGCATAGCCGCGGCCGCGCGCATAGCCGACCAGGTAGGATTTGCCGTCCGGCCAGCGCTCGACCACGTAACCGCTCGCCACCTTGCCGCGCATGGGCTGGCTGCGCGCCAGGTCCAGGCTCGGGAGCGACAGCTTGCGGCCGGCGCTGTCCGGCGGCCCCAGCAGGACGCTGCCGCCGGCGTCGACGATCAGGGCCTCGACGTTGCTGCGCGCGCCGACGCTGGCCATGACCGAGCGCTCGACGTCGCGCGCCCATTGCCAGGACAGGTGGGCACCGAGCACGCCGACGGTGTTGCCGCGTTCGTCGAGATAGGGGAAGGCGACGTCGACGAAGCGCCAGGGTTCGGCCTGGTGCGGCAGCAGCTTCGCCAGCAGCACGGCCTCATGCACGTCGCCGACATAATCGCCCTTGAGCGCGTCGCCGAACCACGGCCGCCTGGACACGTCGGCGCCCTCCAGCATGCCGCGCGCCGCCACCTGCACCCGGCCGTCGATCCCGGCCAGGCCGATCCAGCTGTAATAGCCATAGCTGGCCTGCACCCGTTCCAGCGTCTCGCGGCGGCGTGCCAGCGGGACGTCGGCGCCGAGGTCGTGGCGGCGCGCGATGAGGCCGACCTCGCGGTAGCGTTCGAACATGCCGCGCTCGAGCTTGTCCGAAGTCTGGGCTGCGCGGTCGGCCAGGCTGTAGCCGATGCCGCTTTTGACCTGTTCGGTGGCCTTGCGCTCGATGACGGCGCTCAGCACCAGGGTAAACACGATGGACAGCAGGGCAAAGGCAAGCGCCATCCAGGCACCGAGGGCGCGCGGCAGCAGGCGGCGGAAGAAGGTCGGGACGGTCGGCATAGAATGAAACTGGCAGGACGGAATGCTGGGCGCCAGCGTAGCACAGCACTGATGCACATAGTTAATATCTTTACAGCAATAACGTTGCTCCGCACGGCCATGTCCGATTTCCGGTAAACTCTCCGGTTACTCCATATCGCACCACTTCGTTTCGGGAACACCGCCATGCAAGACAATGCCGCCCTGCCAGACAATGCCGCCCTGCTCGACTACGTCACTTCGTGCACGCTGCCGACGCCTTGGGCGCAGTTCACCCTGCACGCCTTCGTCGAACACAGCACCGGCAAGGAACACCTGGCCATGACCCTCGGCGACATCAAGGACGGCGAACCGCCGCTGGCGCGCATCCACTCGGAGTGCCTGACCGGCGACGTGATGTTCTCGCAGCGCTGCGACTGCGGCGCCCAGCTGGAAGGTGCGCTCAAGAAGATCGCCGCCGAAGGCCGCGGCATCCTGCTCTACCTGCGCCAGGAAGGCCGCGGCATCGGCCTGGTCAACAAGATCCGCGCCTACCGCCTGCAGGAAGCCGGCGCCGACACCGTGGAAGCCAACCTGCAGCTCGGTTTCCACGCCGACGCCCGCAACTACGAGCTGGTGCTGCCGATGCTGCAACAGTTCGGCATCGAAGCGGTGCGCCTGATGACCAACAACCCGCGCAAGATCGCGGCCCTGGAAAAGCTCGGCATCAAGGTCGCCGACCGCGTGCCGCTGCTGGTCAACCGCAACGCCTTCAATACCGGCTATCTCGACACCAAGCAGGCCAAGCTGGGCCACATGATGACCCCGGCGGCGGAGCCGGCACTGGACGGCGAACTCTAAAGAGCACCTAACACAACCTCCATGGCGGCGTTGCATCGTCTCGCCGTACGTTCGTACTGTCTTCGACGACGCGTCGGCAAGCCGCATCTCGTGCCCTGAAGGTTGTGTTAGGCGCTCGAAGTCCAGACCGGATAGCCCCGCGCGGGGTTCGGCGCAAACGTGGCAAGATGATCACGGATCATCTTGCTGACGAAGGATGGTATGCGTCCTGCCCCGCTCTCCGCTGTCCTGGCACTGTGCGCCGCCGCCTGCGCGGCCATGGCCTTCGGCATCGTACCTGCCGCGCCCGCCACACCCGCTGCACCCACCCTACCTGCCGCCCAGCGCCTGCTGGGCGCCCGGCCCGCCGTCCAGCCGGCCGCACCGCCACTTGCGACCCCGCCGGCCACCCCGCCCGCCACCACGCCGCCCGCGCCCGGGCCCGGCGAGACCGACGACAGCGCCACCCTGCCGACGCCCTCCAGCGCGGCCCAGCAGCTGTACGCCGCCGCCCGCGCCGACCTGCTGCAGATCCGCATGTTGCTGCGCAACGGCCGCAGCCAGTCCACCGTCGGCTCCGGCTTCCTGATCGGCACCGGCAACCTGGTACTGACCAATTACCACGTCGTCTCGCAGATGGCGCTCGATCCCGACGTCTACATCGGCGAATACGTCGACACCGACGGCAAGGGCGGGCCGATCGAGCTGATGGCGGTCGACGTGCTGCACGACCTGGCGGTGGTGCGGGTCGACCGTGCCGGCAGCGGCTTTTTCAAGGTGCCCGAGCATCCGGTGCAGCTGATCCAGGGCCAGTACCTGTACTCGCTCGGCAATCCGCTCGACCTCGGCTTCGCCATCTCGGAAGGCGCGTACAACGGCGCCATCACACGCAGCTTCTATGAACAGCTGATCTTCACCGGCCCGATCAATGCCGGCATGAGCGGCGGCCCCAGCGTGACCGCGAGCGGCATGGTGGCCGGCATCAACGTGTCCAAGCGCCGCGACGGCGAATCGGTCAGCTTCCTGGTGCCGGTGAAGTATGCCCAGGATCTGCTGGCCCGGGTCGCGCGGCAGGCGCATCCACCCAGGAATTTCAACCCGCTGATCGCCCAGCAGCTGCTGGCACACCAGCGCGAGATGATCGACCGCCTGCTGGCCGAGCCGCTGTCGCTCAAGGCCATGGGACCGTACCGGGTGCCGGTGCGCGAATCGCAGCAGCTGCGCTGCTGGGGACGCTCCAACTTCCGCGCCGAGGCCGAATTCACCGTGGACGCGGTCAGCTGCGCGATGGAAGCCGCGATCTACGTCTCCGACACCCAGCAGACCGGCCACGTGTCGATGAGCCACCAGTACCTGCGCTCGGCCAGCCTGCAGCCGCTGCAGTTCTCGGTGCTGGCCAGCAGCCGCTTCCGGGTCGACCGCAGCGGCCGCATTGACTCTGCTGCGCGGGACACGCGCCTGACCCGGCCGGCCTGCAGCGAACAGTTCGTGCACACCGCCACCCTGCCGCTGCGCGCCGTACTGTGCGTGCGCGCCTACCGCAAGTTCGCCGGCCTGTACAACTTCACCCTGCTGACCGCCAGCACCGACGACGGCCAGGCCAGCCTGCAGAGCCGCCTCGACCTGGCCGGCGTCTCCTACGAAAACGGCACCCGGGCCACGCGCGCCTTCCTGGCCGCGCTCGGGCGGAGCACGCGGCGATGAACGGGCCGCCGATGGCTTCCGTCCCGCCAGGCGATGCTGCGGCCTGCAATGCTGCGGCAGCCGATGCTGCGGCAGCCGATGCTGCGGCAGCCGATGCCGCGGCCGGCGCACCTGCGGAGGGCGCGCCGCCGGCAACCGGTCCCTGGTTCGTCGAGATCCTGACCCGTGCCGGCGAAGTACTGCAGCGCCATCGCGTCGACGCACTGCCGATCCGGCTCGGACGCGGCTACGGCAACGACGTGATCCTCGACGACGACTACGCCGCCGCCGCGCACGCGCTGGCCGAGCTGGACGCCGGCGGGCGCCTGCTGCTGCGCGACCTCGGCTCGCGCAACGGTATCCACCACCGCGGCCGGCGCCACGCCGCACTGGCGCTGGACGGCGACACCGTGGTGCGCATCGGCCACACCGCGCTGCGCATCCGCGCGGCCGGCTTCCCGGTTGCGCCGGAACTGCCGGACCGCACCCTGCATCGCTGGGAAGGCGCGCTGCCGGGCGCGGCCGGCACGCTGCTGGTGGGCGCCACCACCCTGTTCGCGCGCTGGCTGAGCGACATCCAGTACTTCGAGCTGGTGCGCTACTTCGAGGCGCTGGCCTGGGGCATCGGCGCGGCGCTGCTGTGGAGCGGCGCCTGGGCCTTCGCCAACCGCCTGTTCGGGCGCCACGCGCGCCTCGGACGCCACCTGTTCGTGTTCGGCTGCGGCCTGCTGGCGCTGACCCTGTGCGCGCTGCTGGCCAGCCTGCTGGGCTACGCCTTGTCGCTCGAAGGCTTCACCCATTACGCCTCGCACGCGGCGACGCTGCTGCTGGCCGGCGTCATCTATTTCCACCTGTGCACCATCCGTCCCGGCCACCGCCTGCGCTACCGCTGGATCTGCGCCGCGATGGCGCTGCTCGGCTCGGGCCTGATCCTGGTCGCCAACGTGCAGCGCAGCGGGCGCTTTTCCGACGAACTCTATATGTGGGTGCTGCTGCCGCCCGAGGTGCGGGTCAGTCCCGACCACGGCATCGACCAGTTCATGCGCGAGGTGGACGGCATGCAGGAAGGGCTGGACCGCGGGCGCGGGCGCAAGCCGGGCGAGGACGAGATCGAGAATTGACCCCTCGCTCCCGCCTGCGCGCGGACGACCTCAATCTCGCAGCAGCGGCAAGGTAACGATGAAGGTACTGCCCTGCCCGGCCCCGGCACTGTGCGCCTCGACCCGGCCCTCGTGCAGCGCGACCAGGTGCCGCACCAGCGCCAGCCCGAGACCGAGTCCGCCATCGGCGCGGCCGGCCGTGCGCGTGGCCTGCATGAAGGAATCGAACACGCGGGGCAGCAGCGCGGCGTCGATGCCGATGCCGTTGTCGGCCACGCTGACCTCGACGCTGTCCGATCCCGGGCGCATCTCGACGCGGATGGCGCCGCCCTCGGGCGTGTACTTGGCGGCATTGCCGATCAGGTTGGCCACCACCTGCACCAGCCGCTTGTGGTCGCCCAGCACGGACGGATGGACCTTGCCCAGCTCGACCTGCAGCGTGTGGCGCCGGCGCGCGACCTGCGGCTTGATCTGCTCGACGGCATCGCACATGGCCTGGTGCAGGTCGACCGGCACCCGGGTCAGCGTGATCAGCCCGCGCCGCACGCGCGAGGCGTCCAGCAGGTCGTCGACCAGGTGCGCAATGTGGTCGGTCTGGCGGGCGATGATGTCGGCGGTGCGGCGCAGCTGGGCCGGATCGGCCCCGTTCTGGATGCGCAGCAGCTCGGCCGCGGCGCGGATCGGCGCCAGCGGATTCCTCAGCTCGTGCGCCAGCAGCGCGACGAAGTCGTCCTTGTTGGCGTCGGCCTCGCGCAGCGATGCGAGCGCAGCCTGGCGTTCCAGCTCGGCCAGGCGACGCGCCACCTCGATCCGGTACAGCATCAGCGCGAAGCGCCACACCGCGACGGTAAACAGCACCACCATGCCCCACACCAGGAAGGCGATCGCGGTGGGGACGTCGATCGCCTTCACCCGCAGCATGACGGCGACGGCCATGCCCAGCAGCAGCGGCATGGTCAGCGCCGACAGCAGCAGGCGGCGTGCGATCCAGGCCCCCGGATCGGGGCCGGCCAGCGCTACCATGATCCCTTCGTTGGGACGCAGCGCCAGCACCGCCGTCGACAGCAGGATCAGCGCCGTGGTGGTCAGGATCGAGGTGCCCTTGCCGGGCAGCAGCTGGTACAGGAAGGTGTCGCGGAACACGTAGCCGGCCAGGGTCAGCAGCGCCAGCAGCAGCACACCGAGCGCCAGCACCTGGCCGTGGCGCACGTGGTGCGGGCGGCCCATCGCCAGCAGGCTGGCGCCGAGCGCGCCGAACATGAGGGCGGAGACCGGCGAGGCCAGGGTGCGCGCGCCGCCCTCGCTGCCGCCCGCGACGAAGGGCAAGGCGATCCCGGTCGCGTGCGCCAGCAGGATCGCCAGCGACGCCGCCGTCAGCAGCCCGGCCAACACGCGTGCGCGCCTGCTTCTCATCTCGCGCAGGCGCCACAGCGATGCGCAGGCCAGCAGGGTCAGCAGCGCCGTCATCGGCACCATCGTGGGCAGGCCGGGAAAGACCGAGGTCAGGTAGCCGATGCCGAGCGCCCAGCCGGCCAGCGCGCCGATGGCGACGAGGGCACTGACAAGGCCGGCGACCGCGGGCAAGCCGGCTTTGAGCATGGTAGTCAATGGAGTTGCCATTCAGATCGTGGATGAGGCCGATTCTAGCGGCATGGGTTTCGCGCTGTCGCGCAGAATGCGACAGATTATATCGAACAGGAAAGCTTTTTTGACAAGCGGGCAAGGATGGCCCATGATTTTCGCATGCCGACCCCGTACCCCAAGCTCGTGTTCGCCTCCGCCTGGGTCCTGTTCTGGACCATGAAGATCTGGGTCGCCGTCCAGGACTTCATCCGTAACGGCCACATCCTCCAACTGTGGAAGCCGGTCCTGTGGGAAGGCTCGTCGGCGCTGGTATGCACGCTGCTGACGCTGGTACAGCTGCGCCTGTCGCGCGGCGATGCGCACCTGCTCGCCACGCCGCTGCGCTGGTTCGCGCGCCAGGCGCTGTTCCTGCCGATGTACTGGATCGCCTTCGTGCCGCTGGCCTTCGGCCTGCGCCACGCCGTGTATGGACTGGCCGGCGAGACCTATACCCACGATGCGCTGCCCCAGTTGTTCCTGTACGAGTCGATCAAGATCTCGATCTTCGTCGGTCTGTTCACGGCGGTGCGCTTCGGCGTCGAATCCTACCGTGCGCTGCTGGAACAGAAGCTGCGCGCCGAACGGGCCAATGCCCTGCTGCGCCAGGCCCAGCTGCAGCGCCTGGCGCAGCAGATGCAGCCGCATTTCCTGTTCAACGCCCTGAACACGATCTCGTCGCTGATGCACAGCGACGTCGACAAGGCCGACGCCACGCTGCTGCGCCTGGCCGACGTGCTGCGCGCCACCCTCGACCTGGGCCAGCACGACCAGGCCCCGTTCGGCGACGAGCTGCGCCTGGCGCGCGGCTACGCCGGCGTGATGGCCGAGCGCTTCGCCGGCCGCGTCGAGATCGACTGGGACGTCGACGCCGCGGTCGATGCCCTGCCGGTACCGGTGATGAGCCTGCAGCCGCTGCTGGAAAACGTGTTCAAGCATACGGTCGAACGGCGGCGCGGCCTGACCCGCATCGTGGTGTCGGCGCGGCGCGAAGCCGACCGGCTGGTGCTGCGCGTGGACGACGATGGCGGCTGTCTGGATGGCCCGGCGGGCAGCGCCGTGCCTGCCACGGCGCTCGCCCCGGCGCAGGGCGCACACCCAGGCTCGGCCACGGGCGCGGCCACGGGCACGGGCGGCATCGGCCTGGCCAACCTGCGGGCCCGGCTGGCCGCGATGTATGGCGGGCAGGCCGCCTTCGACCTGTCGGCCCGCCCCGGCGGCGGCGTGCGTGCCGAGCTGAGGCTGCCATGCGGCTCCTGATCGTCGACGACGAACGCCCGGCGCGCGAGCGCCTGCGCCGCCTGCTGGTGCAGCAGGCGGCACAGGCCGGCATCAGCGCGGTCGATGAGGCCGGCGACGGCTTCGAAGCGCTGGCCCAGGTCGAGGCTTGCCGGCCGGACGCCATCTTCCTCGACATCGCCATGCCGGAACTGTCCGGCATCGAACTGGCCGCATCGCTGCCCGAACCGGCGCCGCTGGTGGTGTTCCTCACCGCGCACGACCGCTACGCGCTGCAAGCCTTCGAAGTCGACGCCATCGACTACCTGCTCAAGCCCTGCGACGACATGCGCCTGCGGCGGGCGCTGCAGCGCCTGCGTACACGGCTCGAGGGGGGCAGCGCTGCACGCGCGGCGGACGAAACCGGCGAATCTGGTGAAACGCCGGCCCAGGCCCTGCCCCGGCTGCCGGACCGTCCGCTGCGCCAGCTGCTGGTAACGGATCGCGGCGCCACGCGGGTGGTGCGGGTGGCCGACATCGGCTGGATCGAAACGGCCGACAACTACGTGGCCCTGCACACCGCCGACGGCAGCCCGCTGCTGCGCCAGACCCTGGCCGGGCTGCTGCCGCGCCTGGGACCGGGCTTCGTGCGCTGTCACCGGCGTGCCGCCGTGCAACTGGATTGGATCGATCGGCTACTGCCGCGCGACAAGGGCGACTGCGAACTCCTTCTGCGCAACGGCGCCAGCGTGCCGTGCAGCCGCCAATACCGCGAAACGGTGCTGCAACGCGTGCTGCACCGGCTTTGAGCGGCGGCCGTGCGCCACCGCCCTGCCGTGGATCGCGACTACGCCGGATCAGTGCGAGGTTGTGCCGCGCTGGCCCTGGATACCGCCCTGGGTCTGGCCCGGCTGGATCGATTGGCGCGAGCTGCCATCGCTACTGGCATACCCGCTATCGCTGCCGCTGTCGGACCGTGTCTGGCGACCGGCGCCGTCGCCGTTGCCGTCACGCGAGAACGGGTCCGCGTACTGGCGCACGGTGTCCTGCTGGGCGCGCAGGCCGCGTTCGGTCTGCTCGGTGGCGTCGCGCGCCACTTCATCGGCCAGCGCACGTGCGGTACGGCTGGTGTTCTGCACGTGCTGCTCGGTCACGCGGGCCACTTCCACCTGGGCATCAGCAGCCAGGCGGGTGATGTGCTGCTGGTAGGCGCGCAGCTTGTCGGTAGCCGGCTGGGCACGCGAGGCGGCGGCGCTCAGCAGTTCCGACTGGCGGTCGGCGCTCAGCACCTGCTTGCCCGCCAGGGTGGTTTCCTCCAGCATGGTCTGGGTCAGCTGGATGTTCAGGTCGATCATTTGCTGGAAGGTGCGGAACATCGACTTCGACAGGTCGTTCAGGAACGCGGTCTGGGCATCGACGTGGGTACGGACTGCAGGGTTCACGGCTTGCGGATATGGAAACATGGGTGTGCCTCGTTAGGTGATTGATTGGATGTTTGGGTGACGATGCTTGATCGCCGCAGGTTTCGCTGCAGCGCCGCATACGGCTGCAACGAAGCTCACAGACTAAGGGCAACAGACTATTCACCTTTGATATGCGCTAAGGGTGGCGGGCTTGCATTGGAAAGAATCGCTAGCGCTGGCTCGATAATTGCTTAGGTTCAATTTCCTGCATTTCAAAGGAGCGTGCCGTGTTTCTGCCCAATGATGTGATCGAATACCTTGCACCGCAGCGCACCGTGCGCGTGCTGTGGATCGACCGTGCGCGCGCACTGGTATATACCTTCGAGCTTGGCCAGCCCTATGCCCAGCCGCATGCCGAGACGCTGCAGGCCGTGGCCGGCGAGGTGCTGGCGCGGCGTGCCCGCCTGCTGCTGCACGATCCGTATGCCGCCCCGCCGCCGGCGCCCCTGCTGCCCCAGAAGCACCGCGACCTGCAGGCGCGGGCCTGGGCCATCGTGCACAGCCTGCAGGCCGAGGTGCCGGCGCTGTACGACGCGCGCGAGCGCGCCGCGCTGGTGGCACGCTGCGCCGAGACGCACGGCGTGTCGCGCCCCAGCGTGCTGCGCTACCTGCGCCGTTTCTGGGAACGCGGCCAGACCCCCGACGCCCTGCTGCCCGACTACGGCAACTCGGGCGCGCGCGGCAAGACCCGCGGCGCCAACGAAGGGGTCAAGCGCGGGCGCCCGCGCAAGGCCGGCCAGCCGCCCGGCCTGAACATCGACGCCGCCACGCGTGCCACCTTCCGCACCGCTGCGACGCGCTACCGCGTCACCCATCCCGCCTTTTCGCGGCGCGGCGCCTACCGCCAGATGCTCGACGAGTTCTACCGCGACCGCGACCCCGGTGCCGTGCCCAGCTTCGGCCAGTTCAGCTACTGGCTGGACAAGGACGGCGGCGGCGCGGCCGAACTGCAACGCTGACCCACTGACCAATACAGTGCATGCCCGGACGGGTGTGGTGCAATGCACACACCCGCCCGGGCCCTCTTCTCCAACCTTTTTCTCCGCCTTCTTCTCCAGCCTTCTTCTCCGGCCTGCTTTCACGTCAGGCCAGCCTGGCCCCTAGTGCGCGGACGCACCACGTGCCGCCTGCCCCGCCGACTGCTTGTCGGCGCCCGGCACCGACTGGCCCGCGATGCTGTTTTCACTGTTCCCCATCGACATGCCCGATTGCCCGTTTGACGTGCCCGTGCGTGCCTGGGCACCGCCGTCGCGCATGAATGGATCGGTGAACTGGCGCGCGGTTTCCTGCTGGGCACGCAGGCCGCGCTCGGTCTGCTCGGTGGCGTCGCGCGCCACTTCGTCGGCCAGCACGCGCGCGGTGCGGGCCGTGGTCTGCCCGTGCTGTTCGGTCACGCGGGCCAGTTCGACCTGGGTGTCGGCTGCCAGGCGCGTGATGTGCTGCTGGTAGGCGCGCAGCTTGTCGCTGGCCGTTTGGGCACGCGAGGCGGCCGCCCCCAGCACCTCCGACTGGCGGTCGGCGCTGACCATCTGCTTGCCGATCATGGCCGTCTCTTCCAGCATGGTCTGGGTCAGCTGGATGTTGAGGTCAATCATCTGCTGGAAGGACCGGAAGATCGACTTCGACACGTCATTCATATAGGCGGTCTGGGCGTCGATGTGGGAACGCATGGCCGGGTTCACGGAATGTGGAAATGGATACATGATTCACCTCGCTGTCATGGGTGGATGAAAAATCAAATAAACGGTTTATTGACATACCGCAGCGACCTGCCGCAGTAATGATTGCGCTGCATCACTACGCCGCATGGTATGGCGTGCATGCGGTGCACCACACGAAGCAGACTACGGTGGATGAGCTCGATACGTTTGATATGGATCAAACACGTAGGGCTTGTTTCTTGAAAAAGCTCAGATGCTAGTTGCGCCGCATTGGACGTCGCCGCTTGCCAATCAGGTGCAAGCCGGGCCGCATTGGTGCAGCGCACCAAAACGAGCGCCGCGCGACCGACCATGGACGATCCAGGTGCGGCGTATGCATACGCCATAGGCGCGCAGCGCGACCATCGAACATAGTTTGTTTAAGAAAAACAAAGTATTTACGACATTTCGAATATGCCGGCGGGCTCTGTCCATACAAAATCCGGGGTTGCATGATTTTTCAAACTTTATTCGATTACATTGCACTGCACCGAATTCTGTTTAGGCAGAACAGCATAAAACTTTATTTTCAACTAAATAAAAACACCCTTACCCCATCTCGTTGGCACAGGTATTGCTGAAACACAAAGGCAGCAATCTCCCGTAACAACCCATGAGGTGAGGATGATCAGTACTACCCCGTCGCTTACCCGACGCGAATTTCTGTTCCGGGCTGCCGCCGTCGGCGGCTCGGCCCTCTTACTCAACACCATGAATGCCTGGGGCATGGGGATCGCATCGACGACCCATGCGCCGCCCGAACTGTCCGGTAGCGGCAAGGGCAAGAAGGTCGTCATCCTGGGCGCCGGCCTGGCCGGTATGACCGCCGCCTTCGAGCTCGGCAAGCTCGGCTACCAGGTCGAGGTGCTGGAAGCGCGACCCTTCGCCGGTGGCCGCTGCCAGACGGCGCGCAAGGGTTTCGCCCTGCAGGAACTGGGCGGCGAGACGCAGACCTGCCGCTTCGACGACGGCCAGTACATCAACCACGGCCCCTGGCGCATCCCGCTCGACCACCAGTCGACGCTGTACTACACGCGCCTGTTCGACGTGCCGCTCGAAGTCATGGTCAACGACAACGACCATGCCTGGATGTACATGGAAGATGCCGGCCCGTTCTCGGGCAAGCGCCTGCGCCAGGAACAGGTCAAGGCCGACATGCGCGGCCACGTGGCCGAACTGCTGGCCAAGTCGGTGCAGGCCAAGCAGCTGGACGCCGAGCTCACCGCCGACGACCGCATGCTGCTGCTCGACTACCTGACCCACGAAGGCGCCCTCACCAAGAAGGACCTGGTCTACCGCGGCCGCAACGGCGCCGGCTACGCGGTCAATCCCGGCGCCGGCCTGCGTCCGGGCCAGCAACATGATCCGCTCGGCTTCCGCGAGCTGTTGTCGTCGCGGGTCGGCAAGGTGTACAGCGCGGTGCAGGAATTCCCGATGCACGCGACCATGTTCCAGCCGGTCGGCGGCATGGACCGCATCGCCCAGGCCTTTTCCAAGCGGCTCGGCAGGAAGATCCGCTACGGCCAGGAAGTGCAGAGCCTGCGCCAGACACCCGGCAAAGTGACGGTCGCGGTCAAGGACACGGCCAGCGGCAAGGTCTCGACCGTCGAAGCCGACTATTGCCTGTGCGCGATGCCGCTGTCGATCCTGCGCACCCTCGATACCGATTTCTCGGACCGCTTCAAGACCGCCCTGAAGGCGGTGTCCTATGCCCCGGTCGGCAAGATCGGGCTGCAGATGAAGCGCCGCTTCTGGGAGGAGGACGACCAGATCTACGGCGGTCACGTGCTGACCGACATCAAGGGCATCAATACGATCTCGCTGCCCTCTTCCGGCTGGCAGCAAAAGAAGGGGGTACTGCTCGGCTATTACCACTACGCGCTGGATGCGATCGAGGTCAGCGCGCTGTCGCCGGCCGAGCGCACCGAATTCGCGCTGGACGCCGGCGCCAAGATCTTCCCGCCCTACCGCAGTGCCTTCGAGAACGCATTCTCGGTGGCCTGGCACCGCGTGCAGTACAACCTGGGCGGCTGGGCCGAATGGGACGAGGCCGGGCGCAAGAACGCCTACCCGGTCCTGCTCGAAGGCGAAGGCCGCGTCCTGCTGGCCGGCGAACACCTGAGCTACCTGACCGGCTGGCAGGCCGGCGCCATCGAATCGGCCTGGCAGCAGATCGAACAGCTGCACAAGCGGGCCACCATGGGAGGCAACGCATGAAGCGCCACATCCTGACCCTGGCCGCGCTGCTGGCCACCGCTTGCGGTGCGCAGGCGCAGGCCCCGGCCACGGCTCCTGCAGCGGACGGCAAGACCCTGTTCGCCAAGAACTGCGCCGCCTGCCACCAGGCCAGCGGCAAGGGCATCCCGGGCGCGTTCCCGGCGCTGGCCGGCAACGGCTTCGTCCAGGGCACACCGGACGACGTCGCCACCGTGCTGCTCAAGGGCCGCGGCGGCATGCCCGATTTCTCCGGCAGCCTGGACGACGCCGAAATTGCGCAGGTGCTGAGCTACGTGCGCAGCAGCTGGGGCAACAGCGCGGCCCCGCTGGACGAGCAGGCAGTCGGCGCGCGCCGCCTCGCGCTCGGCGTCGGACCCGCCACGCGCAGCCGTTTCGGCAACAAGCATTGAACTCCCACTAGCGAAAGCCACCATGACACCATCCCGCACCGCACTCGCTGCCGTACTCGTTTCCGCATTCGGCATGCTGCCCGCCCTCGCCGGCGCCCAGGCCATCGTCCGCCACAAGATCCCGAATTCGGATTTCCCGATCGCCCAGGCGGTCACGCTGCCGGCCGGCACCACGATCCACTTCATCAGCGGCCAGGTGCCGCCGGCCGTCGACAAGGCGGCCGACCCGAATTCGCTGACCGCCTTCGGCGACACCCGCACCCAGACCGTCGGCGTGCTCACCAAGATCCAGGATGTCCTGAAGGGCATGGGCCTGACGATGGGCGACGTGGTCAAGATGCAGGTGTTCCTGGTCGGCGACCCCGCCAAGAACGGCAAGGCCGACGTCGCCGGCTTCATGGAAGGCTACACCCGTTTCTTCGGCGGCGCCCAGCCCAACCTGCCGGCGCGCGCCGTGGTGCAGGTGGCGGCACTGTCGAACCCCGGCTGGCTGGTCGAGATCGAGGTCGTCGCCGCCAAAAAATAAACGCACCGCCCGACACGCATTCCAACAACGACGTTTTTCCAAGATCAGGGGTACAACATGCACAAGGCCATTCTCCATTCCGGCGTCGCCGCCGGCGTCCTGTCCTGCAGTCTGGGACTCGCCCACGCGGCCGACGACGATAAGGCAGCCGTCGCGCCACCGGATGCCGCCGCCGCAGCGCCGGCGACGGGTCCCGTCAACAGCGGCGTCGTGATCGTCACCGGCACCCGCGCGGCCGGCCTGAAAGTCGAAAACAGCGCCTCGCCGGTGCAGGTGCTGGATGCCACCTCGCTGGCGCGCACCGGCCAGCCGGACCTGATCCAGGCGCTGTCGCAGAACCTGCCCTCACTGACCGCCCAGGCCTTCGGCGGCGACATGGCCAACATGACACTGTCGGCGCGCCTGCGCGGACTGTCGCCGAACAACACGCTGGTGCTGGTCAACGGCAAGCGGCGCCACGGCACCGCCAACCTGGCCGTGCTGGGCGGCCCCTATCAGGGCGGCGCCGCGGCCGACCTGAACTACATCCCGGTGGCGGCGATCGATCACGTGGAGGTGCTGCAGGATGGCGCGGCCGCGCAGTACGGCACCGACGCCATCGCCGGCGTGGTCAACATCATCCTGAAGTCGAACTACCAGGGCGGCAACGGCAACGTCAACGGCGGCGGCTATGGCGACGGTGGCGGCCGCACCGGCGACGGCAGCGTCAACCTCGGCCTCACACCCTTCACCGACGCTTTCCTCAGCCTGACCCTGGAGACCAAGTACCACGGCTTCTCGGACCGCGGCGGGATCGACCCGCGCGTGATCGACCCGGCCACCCTGGCGAGCTACCCGCAGCTGCGCGACCACCCGGGCTACCCCAACGTCAACCACATCTCGGGCGACGCCCAGTACCGCCAGCACATCTTCGCCGCCAACTTCGGCGCCGAGCTGTCGCCCAACCTCAACCTGTACGGCTTCGCCACCTACGGCAAGAAAGAGGCGGCCGCGTTCGAGAACTACCGCATGCCGAACCGGCTGCCGTCGATCTACCCGACCGGCTTCTCGCCGCAGGAAACCTTCGACGAGGAAGACTTCGCCTTCACCGCCGGCATCAAGGGCCAGCTGCCGGGCGCCTGGCGCTGGGACCTGTCGAGCACCTATGGCAAGGACAAGGCCGACATCGGCGTCGCGCACTCGGCCAACATCTCGCTGTTCAACGACACCGGCGCCACCCCGCTCGACTTCCATGCCGGCCAGTTCGTGGCCAGCCAGTGGACCAACAACCTCGACCTGAGCCACGAATTCGACACCGGCTGGGCCACGCCGCTGACCTTCGCCGTCGGCCTCGAGCACCGGCGCGACACCTATGCCATCGGCGCCGGCGACGCCGCCTCGCGCTACAAGGAAGGGTCGCAGTCCTTCCCCGGCTTCTCGCTGACCGACGCGGGCGAGCACAGCCGCAATAACAAGGCGGTCTACGTCAACCTGGCCGGGCAACCGGTCAAGGGCTGGACCGTCGACCTGGCCGGCCGCTACGAGCGCTTCAGCGACTTCGGCAGCGCCCGCGTCGGCAAGCTGACCAGCCGCTACGACTTTTCGCCAGCGGCGGCCGTGCGTGCCACCTGGTCGAACGGCTTCCGCGCGCCGACCCTCGCCGAGTCCTATTATTCGGCCACCAACGTCTCGCCGCGCAGCGCCTTCGTGCAACTGGCGCCGAACTCGCCCGGCGCGCGCCTGGTCGGCATCGATGGCCTGAAACCGGAAGCCTCGACCAACATCAGCGCCGGCATCGTGCTCAACCCGCAGGCCAACCTGGCAATCACGCTGGACGCCTACCAGATCACGATCCGCGACCGCATCGTCGGCTCCGGTTCGCTGTACGGCTCGGGCGGCGCGGTCAATTCGCCGGCCGTCACCGCCGCCATCCTGGCCAACGGCAACGTGCTCGACCCGACCGTGGTCCAGACCGGCATCAACATCTTCTCGAACGCCGTCAACACGCGCTCGCGCGGGCTGGAATTCGTCGCCACGCTGAACAGCAACTACGGCAGCGCCGGCAGGGTCGACTGGTCGCTGGCGGCCAACTACAACAAGGTGCAGGTGATCCGCATCAACCAGGCCCCGGCCCAGCTGCAGCCGCAGACCCTGCTCGACCGCACCGCGATCTCGGACCTCGAAACCGCCTCCCCGCGCATGCGCGTGAACCTGGGCGCGCTGTGGAAGAGCGGCCCGTGGACCGTGAACCTGCGCGAAGCCTTCTACGGCAAGGCCTCGGAACTGCAGTCGTCGGACGGCGCCACCTACTACGAGACCGAGGTCAAGCCGACCGCGATCACCGACCTCGAGGTCAGCTACCAGATCGGCAAGGCCTGGACCGTGTCGGCCGGCGCCAACAACCTGTTCAACCAGTATCCGGACAAGGTGAACGGCGCCCTGCTGGCCGAGCAGCGCGCCAACCTGGACAATGGCGCGGTGACGGTGTACCCGAGCTTTTCGCCGTTCGGGATCAACGGCGGGTATTACTACCTGCGCGCCGGGTTCAGGTTTTAAGGGGCGCCCCGCAATCCTTGCAGAAGCGGGCACTGGCCTCATGCCCGCCGCTGCCGCAGGCCTCGCAGCTCGGGCGCGGCGCCGGCGCCACCGCCTTGGCCAGCGCCCGTGCCGGGCCCAGGCGGCGGTCGCCGCGCCGGGCCGACATCTCGGCGGTCACGATCCCGGTCGGCACCGCCAGGATGCCCCAGCCTAGCAGCATCATGAACGAGGCGATCGCCTTGCCCAGGTGGGTATGCGGGGTAATGTCGCCGTAGCCGACCGTGGTCATGGTGACGGTGGCCCAGTACATTGCCACCGGGATGCTGGTAAAGCCGTTCTTCGGGCCTTCTACCACGTACATCAGGGTGCCGAGGATCAGGATCGCCATCAGCACCACCGACAGGAAGATCGCGATCTTGCGCCGGCTGCCCGCCAGGGCCTCGCCCAGGCGCGTGTATTCCTCGATGTAGAGAGTCAGCTTGAAGATGCGGAACACCCGCAGCAGGCGCAGGATGCGGATGTCGATCAGCAGTTCGGCGCCCGGCACCAGCAGTGAAAAATAGGTCGGCACCACCGACAGCAGGTCGATCGCGCCGTAGAAGCCGGTGGCATAGCGCCACGGACGCCGCACACAAATCAGGCGTGCGATGTATTCGGCCGTGAACAGCAGCGTGAATCCCCATTCCAGCCGGTTCAGCACCCAGCCGTAGCCGAAGTGCAGCCGCGGCACGCTGTCCAGCACCACGACCAGGATACTGAGCATGATCGCACCCACCAGCGCGATGTCGAAGCGGCGTCCGGCCGGGGTGTCGGCCTCGAAGATGACGTCGTACATGCGCCGGCGCAGGCCGGGCGGCGGCCGTCCGTAGGTCGAGGGGACCTGGGATACGTAGTCGGGCTGCTCGCTCATGCGTCAGTCGGCATGGCGCTCCACCCAGGTCGCGAAGCATTCCATGAACTGCTGCAGGAAGCTGCGCAGGCCGTCGTCGGTAAGCTGGTCGCCGTCGAACTTGCCGGTGATGCCGCCGATGTAGGCCTCCGGCATCTGCATGCAGGGCATGTTCAGGAAAACCAGGGTCTGGCGCACCGCATGGTTGGCGCCGAAGCCGCCCAGCGCGCCCGGCGACTGGCTGACCACGGCGCACGGCTTGCCGGTCCAGGCGGCCTTGCCGTAGGGCCGCGAGCCGACGTCGATGGCGTTCTTCAGCGCGCCCGGCAGCGAACGGTTGTATTCCGGCGTGCAGAACAGGATGCCGTCGGCTTCGCGGATGCGGTCGCGGAACTCGGTCCAGGCAGGGGGCGGGGAGTCGGTCTCGTCGTCTTCGTTGTACATCGGCAGGCCGCCGATCTCGACGATGTCCAGTTCGAGCGTCGGCGGCGCGGCGAGCATCAGGGTCTTGGCCAGTTTCCGGGTAAACGAGGCCTTGCGCAGGCTGCCTACCAGTACTGCGATCTTGCGGGTTGCCATGTCGGTCCTTTCGCATTCGATAGATGATAGTGCGGAGCTGGCAGTGTAGCGATTTTCGATCGCGGCAGGCACGCAGCTGGCGTGCTGCTGCACGCGCAGGCAGGCGCTCGCATGCGGTCCGAATATTTACATGGTTTAACGCGCCAGCGTCAATAAGCTGCAATATTTCCGCTTTACAATCACCTGTTATTCCAGGCAGCACCCGTTCTTCGACTCTACCGGGAAGCCCATGCAAAAATACCTGTCCCTTCGCAGCGGTTCGCGCGCCCGTCTGAAGCTGCTCGGCTATTACGCGCAGCGCGTCTGCACCAGCCGGCGCCTGCGGCGCGCCACCACCCGGGCCCTGATCGCCGGGCTGGGCGCGCTGCACGGGCGCGAGGGCCGCCCGCGCGAGCCGGGCCCGCGGGTCGCGATCCTGCGCGCACAGGGTTTCCTGCGCATGGACCGGCTGCTGTCGCCGTCCGAATGCGCCGAGATGCTGGCCTGGCTGCGGCCGCGTCCGCTGATCGCGGCGCGCGGCAACGGTGCGGCGTTCACGCTGGACACGGTGCCGCACGGCGCGAACATCGGCGACTATCCGCTCGAGACCGTCGTCAACTGCCCGCACGTGCTGGACCTGGCGAACCGCCCGGACATGCTGGCGCTCGCCGCCGGCTACCTCGGCTACACGCCGGTCATCACGCTGATGGGCTTGCGCTGGTCGTTTCCAGCCGACGGCGACGGCGATGCCGACGTCCAGCACTTCCACCGCGACGTCGAGCCGGGCAGCATCAAGCTGCTGGTCTACCTGACCGACGTCGACGACAGGTCCGGCCCGCACCACTACGTCCCGCGCAGCCACCTCGACCGCATGCCGCTGCGCATGCAGCGCTATGCCGACCCGGACGTGCAGCGCCGCCACGGCGGCAGCATCGCCATCACCGGGCCGGCCGGTACCGCGATCGCGATCGACAACAAGGGCATCCACAAGGGCGTGCCGCCGCAGACGCGCCCGCGCCTGCTGCTGGTGATCCAGTATTCGCTGCTGCCCTGCCTGATGTACGAGTACGCCCCGGTGCCCTACCGCGGACGCGCCCGCTTCAGCCCGTATACGAACCGGCTGATGGTCGCACCGCAGCCGGCACCGGCATCGGCGGCGGCCCACCCCACGCCTTGAAGCCGCGCTGGATCAGCAGGCTTTCGCGGCCGTCCAGCACATCGTCGGCGTGGACGATCTCGAGCATGGCCTTCATGAGCGCCAGCTGCAGCGCCGGGTCGCGGATGTCGTGCAGCAGGGTGTCGAGCATGCGGCTGTCGATCTCGACGTCGCTGGCGCGGCGACGGTCGGCGCTGGCGAGCAAGTCTTCGCACACTTCCTGCACCACGTCGTCGAACACGCCTTCGTCGACGCCGACCCGCTGCAGGATCCCGGAATTGCGCAGCGCCCGCAGTTCCGACGATGCCAGGTGGCCGTCCACGATCATGGCCAGGGCCAGCAGGCGGCATACGGCCTTGGGACTGTCGCTGGGATAGGTGCGCATGGTATTACTCCAAAAATGTGATGAGGCTTCAGCGTAAAGCCTGGGCATGCGAAAGTAAAATCGATTAATCTTTCGCAATCCTCAATATTTTTGGAGTATTGCTTGATCAACTACAAGCATCTGCAATATTTCTATACGGTTGCCACCAGCGGGACCGTGGCGGCCGCCGCCGCGCGCCTGCACGTGTCGGCGCAGGCGATCAGCACTCAGCTGCAACTGCTCGAAGAGCAGTTCGGCGAAGCGCTGTTCCGCAAGAAGGGACGCGTGCTGGAGCTGACCGACGCCGGCAAGACCGTGCTGCTGTATGCCGAACGCATCTTCGACCTCGGCAACGAACTCGAACAGAATGTGCGGCGCGGCCTGTTCCGGGCGCCCGAGACCCTGCGTGTCGGCGTATGCGACATGATCCCGAAGACCATGGCCTTCCGCCTGCTGCAGCCGGCCCACGATGCCGGGCTGGCGATGCGCCTGGTCTGCCGCGAAGGCGGGTTCAATGCGCTGATGCAGGAACTCGGCGCACACCGGCTCGACCTGGTGATCGCCGACCGCGGCCTGCCGCCGGGGAGCGCGCTGCGCGGCCACACCCACCTGCTCGGCTCCAGCATGCTGACGGTGCTTGGCCATCCCGACCTGTGCGCGTCCCGGGACGGCCCCTTCCCCCAGAGCCTGAAGGGTGCGCCCTTCCTGCTGCCGGGTGTCGAGGCGGCCGTGCACAGCCGGCTGCAAGCCTGGTTCGAACTGCACGGCCTGCGTCCGATCGTGGTCGGCGAATTCGACGACGGCGCCCTGCTGAACGCCTTCGCGCGCGCCGGCACCGGTTTCATCGCGGCCCCGACCGTGCTGGCCGCCGCCATCTGCGCCGAGTACGGCTTGCGCCCAGTCGGCACGATTGATTCCATCGTCGAACAATTCCATGCGGTGACGGTGGAACGGCGCATCGACCACCCTGCCGTGCGCCGCATCCTCGAAGGCGCCGGCGGCGTGTTTGCAAGTGCCGTCAATGTGCAGTGAACGGCTGGCAAAAACACGGTCGAGCGCGCCGGTCGAAATAATTTGTTACAATGTAGTTGCTAATTAACTAAAAGATGATGCGCCGGGGTGGGTGCAGGACGCGCCCGCCCCGGCTCAGGCATTACTCCCAAGGAAAGGTAACTATGTCTTCAGCACCTCCCATGGCGGCCGCTCCCGCGTCCGCCGACAACAAGGAAAACCGCTTCGTCTTCAAGGTCGCGATCGCGGCCACCATGGGTGCACTGGCCTTCGGCTACGACACCGGCGTGATCTCCGGCGCCCTTCCCTTCATGACCGTACCGGCCGCCCAGGGCGGTCTCGGCCTGACGCCCCTGACCGAAGGCGTGGTCACCTCGGCACTGGTGTTCGGCGCCGCCTTCGGCTCGCTGATGGCCGGCTCGCTGTCGGACCGCTACGGCCGCCGCACCACGCTGCTGGGCCTGTCGCTGGTGTTCATGATCGGCGTGCTCGGCACCGCACTAGCGCCTTCGGTGGCGATCATGGCCGCGATGCGCTTCGTGCTCGGCCTCGCCGTCGGCGGCGCCTCGTCGACGGTGCCGGTTTTCATCGCCGAGATGGCCGGCCCGAGCCGGCGCGCGCGCCTGGTCAGCCAGAACGAACTGATGATCGTCGGCGGGCAGTTGATCGCGTATGTGCTGAATGCGCTGCTGGCCCACTTTTCGGATTCGCCGAACGTGTGGCGCCACATGCTCGGCATCGCCGCGGTACCCGCCGTACTGCTGGGTATCGGCATGCTGCTGGTGCCGGCCTCGCCGCGCTGGCTGGCCAGCAAGGGGCGCATGAAGGAAGCGCGCGCGGTGCTGCAGCAGATCCGCTCCAGCGATGCCCAGGTCGAGGCCGAACTGGCCGAGATGGTCAAGCTCAACAAGATCGAACACGCGCAGACCGGCTGGGCGGCGGTGATGGGCACGCCCTGGATCCGCAAACTGCTGTGGATCGGTATCGGCCTCGGCTTCGTGGCCCAGCTGACCGGCGTCAACGCCTTCATGTACTTCACGCCGATCATCCTGAAGTCGACCGGCCTCGGCACCAACGCGGCACTGTTCGCCACCATCGGCAACGGCGTGGTCGCCGTGATCGCCACCTTCATCGGCATCTGGCTGATCGGCCGCCACGGCCGCCGCCCGATGATGTTGACCGGCCTCGGCTTCACGATCGCGACCCAGGCGGCACTCGGCACCGTGCTGCTGTGGATGCCGGACGGCCCGCTGAAAAGCTATGCCGCGCTGGCCTGCATCCTGTGCTTCCTGCTGTTCATGCAGATGCTGATCTCGCCGGTGTACTGGCTGCTGATGTCGGAACTGTTCCCGATGCGCCTGCGCGGGGTACTGACCGGCAGCGCCGTGGCTTGCCAGTGGCTGTTCAATGGCCTGGTGGCCCTGCTGTTCCCGCTCGCGATGGCACAGTTCGGCAGCGCCACCTTCTACGTGTTCGCCGCGATCAACGTCGCTTCCTACATCTTTGTGGCTGCCTGCCTGCCCGAGACCAGGGGCAAGTCACTGGAAGAACTGGAAAAGCACCTGCAGAAGAAGCTGGCCTGAGTAGCGCTCCCCCCTCAGATGCGGCGGCGCCGGTACTCGTCGAGGAAGGATGCCGCCTCGCGCTTGCCCAGCACCTTGACCGGGTCGCCATGCCAGGCGTACAGGAAGGGCGCGCCGCCGCGGTCGGTCAGCTTGGCGCGGATCAGGAAGCGGGTGCCGGCGGGGTAGTGCTCGGGGTCGAGCAGCGTGCGCGAGCACTGCACCCGCATCGCGGTGGAATAGGCCTGCCCCGCCACCGGCTTGATTGTCAAACGGCCGCTGCGCGGGTCGCGTACGGATTCCACGGCGACGTCGCGGTAAGCCCAGGGATCGCGCGCCATCTCAGGCCTTTGCCGTCATCGCCGCAGGGCTGTGGACGGGCGCTTCGCGGATCGGCAAATTGACCAGCGCCGCCGCCAGCGCCAGCAGGATGTCGGCGTACCACATCCACGAGAAATCGCCGAAACGCACGAAGGCCAGGCCGCCCAGCCAGGCGCCGAAGAAGCCGCCGACCTGATGCGACAGCAGCGTCAGGCCGAACAGGGTCGACAGGTAGCGCGTGCCGAACAGCTTGCCCACCAGGCCGGCGGTCGGCGGCACCGTCGCCAGCCAGGTGAAGCCGAGCGCGGCGGCGAACACATAGAACGTCAGCGCACTCTTGGGCGCCATCAGGTACAGCCCGATGATGACGGCGCGGCTGGCATACATCAGCGCCAGCAGCCACTTCATGCGGTAGCGCTGGCCGAGCGCGCCTGCCGTCAGCGAACCGGCGATATTGAATAAACCGATCAGGCCGAGCGAGGTGGCGGCGACGCCGGCCGGCAGGCCGCACAGCGCGACTTCGCCCGGCAGGTGGGTGGCCAGGAAGGCGATGTGGAAGCCGCAGGTAAAGAAGCCGGCGTGCAGGCACAGGTAGCTGCGGTCGCGCAGTGCCGCGCGCACCTGGCGGCCGAGGCCCGGCTCGTCCTGCGCGCCGGTGGCCGTTGCCTGCGGCGGCTTGCCGCGCAGCGGCCAGGCCAGCGGCAGGGTAAACAGCGTGGTCGCGGCCAGCGCCACCATCGCCACCACCCAGCCGCTGGCGGCAATCGTGAACTGCACCAGCGGCGCGAACACGAACTGGCCGAAGGAACCGCCGGCATTGATGAAGCCGGCCGCAAACGGACGGCGTGCCGGCGGCAGGCGCTGCGCGGTGGCGCCGATCAGGATCGAGAAGCTGCCGGCGCCGGCCCCGGCCGCCGACAGGATCCCGAGCGTCAGCATCAGTCCCCACTGCGACGACACGAAGGGCGTCGCGGCCAGGCCGGCGGCCAGCATCACGCCGCCCAGCACGATCACCCGTCCCGGACCGTACTTGTCGGCGACGGCGCCGAATACCGGCTGCGAAGCGCCCCACATGAACTGGCCGACCGCCAGCGCCAGGCTGATCGAGGCGACGCCGAGGCCGGTGGCGGTGTTGATCGGCGAGAGGAACAGGCCGGTGGTCAGGCGCGCGGCCATGGTCAGCATCAGGATGGCGGCGGCGGACAGGATCAGGAGCCAGGCTGTGCGCGGGCTCATCTCTGGTGTGGTCGACATGTGGTTCCCCGGTTTTGTTATGGTTGCCAGTGTGGCACGTTGCCGGGAAAGCTGCACGGCTGGACTTACTTTTTTGGCCACTACAATAAGCACGTCGCCCCTGCGCAGGCAGGGGCCCAAGTTTTCCGCGCCGTCGAGATGCGTGCAACTTGGGCCCCTGCCTTCGCAGGGGCGACGTTCGAATACTAACTAATGAAGAGTTGCAGCAGCAGCTCAGCCTTGCGCCTTCACCAGCAAAGCCGTCGCCTGCGCCGCCATGCCCTCTTCCCGGCCGAGGAAACCGAGCTTCTCGTTGGTCTTTGCCTTGATGTTCACCTGCTGCGGCGACACGCCCAGGTCTTCGGCGATGCGCGAGACCATCTGCGGGATGTGCGGCGCCATCTTGGGCTGCTGGGCGATCACGGTGGCGTCGATGTTGCCGATGGTGTAGCCGGTGGCGAGCACGCGCGAGGCGACTTCGCGCAGCAGCGTGCGCGAGTCGGCGCCGGCGAACATCGGGTCGGTGTCGGGGAAATGCTTGCCGATGTCGCCCAGTGCGGCGGCGCCGAGCAGCGCGTCGATGATCGCGTGCAGCAGCACGTCGGCATCGGAGTGGCCGAGCAGGCCGAGGCGGTGCGGGATGGTCACGCCGCCGACGATGAGCTTGCGCCCTTCGACCAGTGCATGGCAGTCATAGCCGGTCCCGATGCGGAACGGCGGAGTCGGGTTGTACGATGCGAGAGCCATAGTCTTTATACGAATTCAGGTTGGGACACTGCCAGGTACATTTCGGCGATGCGGATATCGTCGGGTAGCGTCACTTTCAGGTTGCGGGGGTGGCCTTCCACCAATTTTGGGGTCAATCCCAGTGCTTCAACCGCGCTGGCATCATCGGTAATCGTATTCGGATCGGCATCCGCCGACAGCGCTTCGCGCAACAATTGATAGCGGAACATTTGCGGGGTCTGGGCCAGCCACAAGTTGTTGCGCGGAACGGTCCCGCAGGCTTCGCCTTCGATGCAACGCTTGACCGTGTCGACCACCGGCAGCGCCAGCAGGCCGCCGGCCGGGTGGTCGCCGGTGCCGGCGATCAGCTTGGCGATCAGTTCGGCGGTGAGGCCGGGGCGCGCGGCGTCGTGCACCAGCACCCAGTCGCTCGGGGCCAGCGTGCTGGCGAGCACGGCCAGGCCGTTGCGCACCGACTCCATGCGGCTGGCGCCGCCGCAGCGCAGCACGGTCACGCCGTGGCTCGGCGTGATGGCGTCGATGTAGGGATCGTCCGGGCTCACCACCACGAAGGTGTGCGCGATCAGGTCGCTCGACAGGAAGGCGTCGAGCGTGTGCCGCAGCATCGGCTTGCCGCCAAGCTTGAGGTACTGCTTGGGGGTGCCGGCACCCATGCGGGCGCCGACGCCGGCAGCGGGGATCAATGCGAAATAACGTGGTGCTTGGGTCATGTAATCGTTGAGTCAGGAGGGGGAACGTCTTGTCGATCCAATAAGAGACTGTACCTCACCTTGGCAAACTTTGCTGAGACGCGCATATTCGCGCGGACTGTCGATGTCGGCCTGCAGCTTTTCCACATGCGCCATCTCGGCCTTGATGTAGGGCATCCAGCTGCGGTCGATCTCGCCCTGCAGCAGGTCGCGTCCGCGCCCGGAGGCGGCGTACAGCGGCTTGCCGGCGAAACGGCGGCCAAGCCGTTCGCGGGCCCGCTCTTCCACTTTCGGCAGGTAGTCCATATAAGACTTGAGGTGACGCATTTCGTGCGCGAGTATCTCGCGATATGCGCAGGTGTCGGGCCGGAACTCGCGCCCGACGAAGATCACGACCGGCTGGTAGTACAGGGCCACTTCGACGCGCGGGGCCACGCATTCGAGGCCGGCGGCGGCATCGGCCAGCATCTTGCCGTCGACCTTGATCGACACGCGCGACTCGGTGCGGGTCAGGCCCAGTACGAAGCCGCTGCCGACGTAGGGACGCTTCATCTGCGTCAGCGCGCGGTACGGGATGCTGTTGTCGATGCGGTAGCCGTTATCGTGCGAAGTGAAAGTGGCGCTGGCGGCGGCGGCCATCGCTTCGCAGCGCAGCTGGAACGGCGAGCGTGCCTGGGCCGCGCCGGCCAGGGCAAGCAGCATCAATCCTGCAACCGCAGCCCGCCGCCCATGTCCCACTTAATCGGCCTTCGGCGTCCAGGCGGTCGGCGTCCAGCTCCCGGCGACGATCTTCTCGAGCCAGAAGCTGCCGATGATGGTTTTGACGTCGGTGATCTCGCCGCGCCGCACCATCTCCAGCATCTCGGGGACGGTGCTGGTGAAGATGTCGAGGAACTCGCCCTCGTCCAGCTTCGCTTCGCCTGCGGTGAGGCCGCGCGCGATGAACAGGTCGAGGTGCTCGTCCGAGTAGGCGATGGCGTTGTGGATGGTGCAGACGAACTGCCAGTCGCTGGCCGTGTAGCCGGTTTCCTCTTCCAGTTCGCGCTTGGCGGCGACCAGCGAGTCCTCGCCGTCGTCGATCTTGCCGGCCGGAAATTCGATGAACACGCGGTCGTTCGGGTAGCGGTACTGGCGCTCGAGCAGCACGCGGCCGTCGTCGAACAGGCACAGGATCACGACGGCGCCCGGATGGCGGATGAATTCGCGACCGGTTTCGGCGCCGTTCGGCAGGCGCACGCGGTCGTTCGAGACTTTCAGGAAGTGGCCATCGTAGGCGACGCTGCCGTCGATGCGGGTCTCTCTCAGGTGGGAATCGTCCATCAATACTCCGTCATAGATTCGAAAACGCATTCCCGGCCGGCCTGCGGCTGTAAAGCTAGCCACGCAAACCGCAGCGAGCGGCGGCAGTTTCAGCTTGCGATGCTACCGCCGACGCAGGTAACGATAGACGAAACCGGGGAATGCCAGGACGACGAACATGCAGCCGGTGATCGCATAGAACTCCCAGGTCTGCGCGAACGCGTTACCGATGCGGGATTCCAGAGCGTAGGCCAGTGCGCCGACGACGAAGTATAAGACAAACAACTCGAGAAGGCGGATGACGAAGTGTTTCGTGTGCGCCCCTGGCGAGGCGCCTCCCCTCCCGGGCGGGAGGGGCACAAAACCGAATGCCTTCTCGGTGAAGAAAGGCAGGTTGGCGAACGCGATCGCGACCGCGATCACCAACCAGGCAGCGAAAGAAAGATCCACTAAGCGTCCACGCGGGTCAGGTACCCAGGGTGGCCTTCATGGCGCTCAGGCAGGCAGCCAGCAGGCCACTCGGCATCACGCCCAGCGCCAGCACCAGCACGCCATTCAGCGACAGCACCACGCGCATGTCGACCGGGGTCACGATCGGCGAGGCGTCGACGACATCGTCGAACCACATGGTCTTGACCACGCGCAGGTAGTAGAAGGCGCCGATCAGCGAGAACAGCACGGCCACGATCGCCAGCCACAGCTGGCCGGTTTCGACCACGGCCTGCAGCACGGCCCACTTGGCCATGAAGCCCATCATCGGCGGCACGCCGGCCAGCGAGAACATCAGGGCGGTCATGACGATCGCGAACCACGGGCTGCGCTTGGCCAGGCCGCGGAAGTCGGACAGCTCTTCCGCTTCGAAGCCGGCGCGGGCCAGCATCATGATCAGGCCGAAGCTGCCCAGCGTGGTCAGCACGTAGGTGATGGTGTAGTACATCGCGGCGCTGTAGGCGACCGGCGCGTGGCTGGCGTCGCCGCCGACCACGCCCGACATCATGGCCAGCATGACGAAGCCGAGCTGGGCGATGGTCGAGTAGGCCAGCATGCGCTTCAGGTTGGTCTGGGCGATCGCGGTCAGGTTACCGACGGCGAGCGACAGCACGCCCAGGGCCAGCAGCATCTGCTGCCAGTCGAACCACAGCAGCCCCAGGCCTTCGACCAGGATGCGCAACATCATCGCGAACGACGCCAGCTTCGGCGCGGCGCCCAGCAGCAGGGTCACGCCGGTCGGCGCACCCTGGTACACGTCCGGCACCCACATGTGGAACGGCACCGCGCCCAGCTTGAAGGCCATGCCGGCCACCAGGAACACCAGGCCGAACACGAGGATAGTGCGGTTGGCGTCGGTCGCCGCGACTTTCTGGGCGATGGTGGTGAGGTCCAGCGAACCGGTGGCGCCGTAGATCATCGAGATACCGTACAGCATGAAGCCCGATGCCAGCGAACCCAGGATGAAGTACTTCATCGAGGCTTCGGTCGAGATCGCGTGGTCGCGGCGCATCGCCACCAGCGCGTACAGCGACAGCGACATCAGTTCCAGGCCCAGGTAGATCGGCAGCATGTTATTGCCGGAGATCATGATCATCTGGCCCAGGGTGGTGAACAGCGCGAGCACATAGAACTCGCCGCCCATGTGGCCGGACATCATGCCGCGTTCGCCCGAGTACTGGCGCGAGTAGACTAGGGTCACGCCCACGGCCAGGTAGGTGAACAGCTTCAGCAGGTTGGCCATCGGATCCGACACGTACATGTTGTAGAACGTGTAGGTCGTGGTGCCGGCGCGGAAGTCGATCCACGTGAATACCGCGCAGCCCGCGAGGGTCAGCAGCGACAGGATGTAGGTCAGGTTGCGCTTTTCATCCTTCGAGAACATGTCGATCAGGAGAATTGCGCAAGCCGCGACCACCAGGAAGATTTCCGCGTGAAGCGGCGCCATGTTGTAGGACGCCGCTGCGACAGTGTTGTTAATCATCGGATTCATAGTGTTTATTGGTCCAGCTTATTGCGGCAACTTCGTAACCGAGACGTGCTGCAGCAGGTCGGCCACCGACACTTGCAGCGCGTCGGTGAACGGCGCCGGGTACAGGCCCATGTAGATGGTCAGGATGGCGAGCACGCCCAGCATGAAGAACTCGCGGCCGTTCAGGTCGGTCAGTTCGGCCACGTGCTTGTTGGCGATCTTGCCGAACACGACGCGCTTGACCATCCACAGCGAGTAGGCAGCGCCCAGGATCAGCGCGGTGGCGGCCAGCAGGCCGGTCCAGAAGTTGAACTCGACGGCGCCCAGGATGACCATGAATTCGCCGACGAAGCCCGAGGTGGCCGGCAGGCCGCAGTTGGCCATCGCGAACAGCACCGAGAAGGCAGCGAATTTCGGCATGCGGTTGACGACGCCGCCGTAGTCGGCGATTTCGCGCGAGTGCATGCGGTCGTACAGCACGCCGATGCACAGGAACATGGCGCCCGACACGAAGCCGTGCGAGATCATCTGGACGATACCGCCCTGCACGCCGATGGCGTTGAAGATGAAGAAGCCGAGCGTGACGAAGCCCATGTGGGCGATCGACGAGTAGGCGACCAGTTTCTTCATGTCCTTCTGGACCATCGCCACCAGGCCGACGTAGATCACGGCGACCAGCGACAGCACGATCATCAGCGGTGCCAGGTAGTGCGATGCGTCGGGCGCGATCGGCAGCGAGAACCGCAGGAAGCCGTAGCCGCCCAGCTTCAGCATGATCGCGGCCAGCACCACGGAACCGCCGGTCGGCGCTTCCACGTGGGCGTCCGGCAGCCAGGTGTGTACCGGCCACATCGGGACCTTGACGGCGAAGGCCATCAGGAAGGCCAGGAAGATCAGGACCTGTTCCTTCATGGTCAGCTTCAGATCGTGCCAGGCCAGGATATCGAACGAGCCGTTCGACTTGTTGTACAGGTAGATGATCGCGACCAGGGTCAGCAGCGAGCCCATGAACGTGTACAAGAAGAACTTGAATGCCGCGTACACCCGGTTCGGGCCGCCGAAGACGCCGATGATGATGAACATCGGGATCAGGGTGGCTTCGAAGAAGAAGTAGAACAGCAGGCCGTCCAGCGCGACGAACACGCCGATCATCAGGCCCGACAGCAGCAGGAACGAACCCATGTACTGGGCCACGCGTTCCTGGATCACTTCCCAGGCCGAGATGATCACGATGATCGTGATGAAGGCGGTCAGCGGCACGAACCACAGGCTCAGGCCGTCGATGCCCAGGTAGTACTGGATGTTGAAGCGTTCGATCCAGGCGGCTTTTTCGATGAACTGCGGGCCGTGGGCGGTATTGCTGAAGTTCGTCATCAAGCCGATGGTCGGCAGAAAGCTGACCACCGCGCCCACCAGCGACAGCACGCGGGTGAAACCCGCCTTGCTGTCGCGGCCGACGGCGAGGATCAGGATACCGAACAGGATCGGTAGCCAGACCGACAGGCTCAGGTAGGGAGGAAAGGTTGAAATCGTGGACTGCATCTTGTTTTTCTCTCTTTTAAGCCTGCCAGAACGGGAAGAAGTACAGCAGCGTACCCAGCACGCCCAGGATCATCACGAACGCATAGTGGTAGATGTAACCGGTCTGGCCCGTGCGGATGACCGACGAGAACCAGCCCACCAGCTTGGCGGAACCGTTGACGATCAGGCCGTCGATCAGGACGCGGTCGCCGATCTGCCACAGGCCCTTGCCCAGGCCGCGGGCGCCGCCGGCGAACACCACCTCGTTGAACTTGTCCATGTAGTACTTGTTGTCCAACAGCGTATGGATCGGGCGCAGCTTGGCGTAGAACCAGGCCGGCACGCGCGGATTGATCATGTAGCAGTAGTAAGCCGCGACCACGCCGGCCAGCGCCAGCCAGAACGGCAGCGAGGTCAGCGAATGCACGCCCATCGCCGCGGCGCTGTGGAACTCGTGCGCCAGCTCTTCCATCGCCGGGTGACGCTCGGCATTGATGTAGATGACATTCTTGAAGAAGTCGCCGAACAGCATCGGACCGATGGTCAGGAAACCGACGATGACCGACGGGATCGCCAGCAGGATCAGCGGAAGGGTCACGACCAGCGGCGACTCGTGCGGCTTCTGGCCCGGGGCCAGGCCGTGGTGGCCGTGATCATCTTCCTCTTCTTCATGGTGCGCGTCCGAATCGTGCAGTGCGTGTGCATCATGGTCGTGCGCAGCCACGGCCTGCTTGTGCGCATCATTGGCGTGCGCATGGTCGTCGTGACCGTGGTGCGCATGCGCCAGGCCGAAACGCTCCTTGCCGTGGAACACCAGGAAGTACATGCGGAACGAGTAGAAGGCGGTGATGAACACACCGGCGACCACCGCGACGTAGGCGAAACCGGCACCAGCCATGCCTGCATGGTTGGCGGCGGCCACGGCCTCGATGATCGAATCCTTGGAGTAGAAGCCCGAGAAGAACGGGGTACCGATCAGGGCCAGCGAGCCGAGCAGCGAGGTGATCCAGGTGATCGGCATGTACTTGCGCAGGCCGCCCATGTTGCGCATGTCCTGGTCGTGGTGCATGCCGATGATGACCGAACCGGCGCCGAGGAACAGCAGGGCCTTGAAGAAGGCGTGGGTCATCAGGTGGAACACGGCCACGTTATAGGCCGACACGCCCAGCGCGACGGTCATGTAGCCCAGCTGCGACAGGGTCGAGTAGGCGACCACGCGCTTGATGTCGTTCTGGATGATGCCCAGGAAGCCCATGAACAGCGCGGTGATCGAACCGATGACGATGATGAAGGACAGCGCGGTGTCCGACAGCTCGAACAGCGGCGACATGCGCGACACCATGAAGATACCGGCGGTAACCATGGTGGCGGCGTGGATCAGTGCCGAGATCGGGGTCGGGCCTTCCATCGAGTCCGGCAGCCACACGTGCAGCGGGAACTGCGCCGACTTGCCCATCGCGCCGATGAACAGGCAGATGCAGGCGGCGGTCAGCAGCGGCCAGCCGAGGCCGGGCACGGTCATGCCGGCCAGGTCGTGGGCCTTGGCGAAGGTTTCGCCGTAGTTCATCGTGCCGGTGGCGGCCAGCAGCAGGCCGATGCCGAGGATGAAGCCGAAGTCACCGACGCGGTTGACCAGGAAGGCCTTCATGTTCGCGTAGATGGCGGTCGGACGGGTGTACCAGAAGCCGATCAGCAGATACGAGACCAGGCCCACCGCTTCCCAGCCGAAGAACAGCTGCAGGAAGTTGTTCGACATGACCAGCATCAGCATCGAGAAGGTGAACAGCGAGATGTACGAGAAGAAGCGGTTGTAGCCTTCGTCCTCGGCCATGTAGCCGATCGTGTAGATGTGGACCATCAGCGACACCGAGGTCACCACGCACATCATCATTGCCGACAGCGCGTCGATCTGGAAACCGACCGTCATCTTCATGCTGCCGATGGTCATCCAGGTGTAGACGTCGCCGTTAAAGGTCGCGCCGCCGAGCACGTCCATCAGGGTCATGATCGAGATGACCATGGCGATGAACACGCCGGCGATGGTCGCGGTATGCGACACCTTGCGACCGACCACGTTCCCGAAGAACTTGGTGCCGAGCAGGCCGGCGATCGCCGAGCCCGCGAGCGGTGCGAGTGGCACCGCCAGCAGGAGGTTAGGGTTAATTGGCCCCGTCATTTTCTATAGCCTTATGTCTTGTTTATCGAGGAGTTCACAGACCAAACCGCTTAGCCCTTCAGGCTGTCGAGGTCTTCCACGTTGATCGTGTCCAGGTTACGGAACAGGACCACCAGGATCGCCAGGCCGATCGCCGATTCGGCGGCCGCGACAGTCAGGATGAAGAACACGAAGATCTGGCCTGCTGAATCACCCAGATAGTGCGAGAAGGCGACGAAGTTCAGGTTCACCGCCAGCAGCATCAGTTCGATGGCCATCAGCAGGATGATGATGTTCTTCCGGTTCAGGAAAATGCCGACCACGGAAATCGCGAACAGGATCGCGCCCAGGATCAGATAGTGAGCGAGCGACAGAGTCACGGAGCCTCCTTGTTGGCAGTGGCAGTGGCAGCGGCAGCAGCGGCGGCGATGTTCGCCTCGTCGATTGCCTGTTGGTTCACCGTCGGCACCTTGACGATGCGCAGGCGGTCGTTACGCTTGACACGGACGGCATCGGCCGGGTCGATGGCCTTGCTGTCCTTGCGCTTGCGCAGGGTCAGCGCCACGGCGGCGATGATCGCGACCAGCAGCAGCAGGCCGGCGATCTCGAAACCGTAGATGTACTGGGTGTAGATCAGGCGGCCCAGTTCCTTGGTACCGCCGATGTGGCCCACGGCCGCGTCCGAAGGCGCGTCACCGGCGCCCAGGAAACCGCGCCACAGCACGGCGGCCATTTCCAGCACCACCAGCGCGCCGATACCCGAGGCCAGCGGCAGGTAGCCCCAGAAGCCTTCGCGCATGCGGTCGACGTTGATGTCGAGCATCATCACGACGAACAGGAACAGCACCATGACGGCGCCGACGTAGACCAGCACCAGCACGATGGCCAGGAACTCGGCCTTCAGCAGCATCCAGATGCCGGCGGCGTTGAAGAACGCGAGCACCAGGAACAGCGCGGCGTGCACCGGGTTCTTGGAGGTAATGACGCGCAACCCGGACAGCACCATGACTGCCGAGAACACGTAGAACAGAACAGTTGAAAATTCCATGACTTTACGCTTGAGCCTTATTGTTATCAGCGGTACTTGGCGTCGGCTTCGCGTGCCGCGGCAATCTCGTTCTCGTAGCGATCGCCCACAGCCAGCAGCATTTCCTTGGTGTAGTACAGGTCGCCGCGTTTTTCGCCGTGGTATTCCAGCACATGCGTCTCGACGATCGAGTCGACCGGGCAGGACTCTTCGCAGAAACCGCAGAAGATGCACTTGGTCAGGTCGATGTCGTAGCGCGTGGTGCGGCGGGTGCCGTCCTCGCGCTGCGCCGATTCGATCGTGA